>Ga0315915_1008816_pt1 | contig 11680 bp, 8 predicted proteins | sample MpolbnodulesMG_FD_207738 | JGI IMG/M metagenome (GOLD analysis project Ga0315915, IMG submission 207738) | Medicago polymorpha root nodule microbial communities from Los Angeles, California, United States - branched nodules | ecosystem: Host-associated > Plants > Roots > Nodule | place: USA... | reverse complement strand
TTATCACTAATTAACTAGCTTATACACGTGATATTTGAGGTGCCAGGTGGGTGTTGACTGGTCAAAATTGGCCACCTACAAAAGGGGTAAAGTTAGGGTAGGGGCTGGATTGTTTTTTTTTCTTTCTTTTTTCTTTTTCTTTTTAGGCTAAAAAACTTTTACAAAGTTAGGAGACCAAAGTGTGTTTAATCCTACAAATTCATATAACAAAGGTGTGTCTTTCATCGCTCCTTTCTACACCAAGGTTGAAATGGCTACGTCCGTTCATGAACAGAAGCAGAATTACGTGACGGAGTTTCGAAACTACGCAGACAGCGCTTGGTACACTGTCACGGTTACGCTGCAAGAAAAGGAAACACTCCGAGTTAGTTACGAAGAATTCACAGATGGAGACGATAATTTGTTCGAACCGTTGTCTTTCATTTCGTTGGAAAAGCTTCATGAGTTTGAGAAACGATTCCGGCCTCTTTCCATTCAAGCTCAGGATCACGAGTGTCATAAGCTCGTTCACGGTGTTAGGGTTTGCGCCTCGCTGCGTTCCAACTCTGATGACCTTCGCTTCTATGATGCTGTTGTTGATAGGGTTCGTTTCTTGGTCATTTTATCACATTTTTAAAACGCTTTTTTGAGTTTTTTTTTCTTCTTCAGAAAACCGATAAGTATTCCTTATTAGGGATTTGAACGCTGTTTTATTAATACAATTTCCTCATCTCTTTATTTCATGAACCATAGTTTTGTGTAAATACTGGCATCAATTGATTTGTGGTTGGGGGGATAAAGTTTAATATTAAACCTAGCTTTAGAAAATGCATATATTAATGGGTAGATCAATATAAAGATGTTTTATGCAATAAGGTTATTGTTAAACTTAACTTTAGAAAACCTAGATGCATTCCTTGTTAGGGCATTGGATGCTATTATCTGCTATGGATCCGGCTCCTTTCAAGCGAGCAACTCACTTTACCGTAAAATTAAAGGTAGATATTGTTATGATAACAAATCATGAGTTTGTTATAATAACAACCCTTGATTTTCTCACTTTACACTTAACCCACTTTAGAGTTTAAGTTTTAGATATGAGTTGGTTATTTTTAAGTAAATTTTACTTTGAATCTTTGGTTGATTGTGAATGTTTTTATAGGTGGAAGAACACAATCATTCTCGAGAAAAAGACGCAAAGTGCTTGTGTACCTTTATCCTGTCCTGGTTACAAGGGCCAAATGAGGGGAAGTTGTCTGCAGCAGGAATCGGTGACATTTGCATTGTGCAGCCGATAAGAGAGCACGTTCCAGCTGTGGCTTTGTTTGTGGAGATTTCAAGGAGGAGAATAGAATCGCAATCTGGACAAGAATTGGTGGCGCACTGCAACAAAGGAACAAAAACTAAGACAAAAATGGGATTTTTCGAAAGAATGGAAAAGGTGAGTAGTGTATCTATCTTTATATTCGCAAAGTACTTTCCATTAGTTTTTTTGTTGAGAAATTTGTATTATTAGTATACGATTTTTGGATGTTTTCTTTGTGTTTGACATCATATATTCCTCTCCAGGGAAAACAACGCGCCAAACGATCTGTGTTGGGTTCCTCTTCTCCTGAAGGTTTGTTTCTATCATTCTATGTAATAGTAGAGGTTAATTCTAAAACTTGATTCAACTCATTGAGTTTTTCTTCAGAAATATTTTATGCTTTTATGATATTTATTTATGTTTTATGGTTTCTTCATATGATTTCCCTCGTGACTCTGATAGGACCTTGGTAGCCATGGTTGTTAAAATGATTTACTTGTAGAATCATGTGAGTTGACAGATACTGTAAAGGCGATAACAATCTGTATTTTATTTTAAGAGATATTTCACGTAAATATCGGTTCAAAACTATAACATGTTTAATAGATACGATCCTTCGGGTAGAACTTGCGAATTTCGGAACCTGACTTGTCAATTATTCTCTAACCTGACTTGCAAGTTCATATAAATAGATTCAGACCTTGTTTGCACTCCAGCATGCTCTACACTTGTTTATCATATTCATAAACTTTGGCTTTCATTCAGTGTGCAATTGTTTATATTTTTAGAATAATGTTCTATAATATAAATCTTCAAAACTTTTTCCTCAGTTTTTCATTTTTCTGGTTTAGTCTGTGTTGCCGTTGACGAAAGCATGGAAGATAAAGTGTTGGAAGGAAAAAGAAATGTGTGTATGATATTGATCGGGAATGTCGATAAAGAATTATGTCCATCAACAGCTGTGGAGTTCTTATACAAACATACCCAAGTATCAGCAAATGTCTTCATTTTTCCAAGTTTATCATTCGAGATATATACTAAGGGTGCCATTATGTCGCATACTGAACAAGATTTCCAAAAGCTTTGTGACTTTTTGACCGATCAAAACTACATCATCACATCCTCAACTGGCAGGTAGTATAGTTTTTAAACATTGATATATGTGTTATGAATTTTGCCGAATAGCATACTTTGGTTTAACCGTGAATGTGAATGCCTGATTCGTCGACTTAAGTGATTATTTTAACAAGGCTTTCAGGTTGTTTTCGTGGTAATTATTTTTGTAATTTAACCCACAATACTTTGAAAAATCTTATAAATTTGCACGCCTTGGCGAGAGAATTCTGCATATGTTATCTATGATTGTTTTTTATTTGCCATTTAAAACCTCTATATTGTCTTTTTTCAGGCCATGGGTGGTAATTGAAAAACAAGTAGGTCTAAAAAATATCAAAGCATCAGTAGCAACATTGTTTCCTAAATCTGAGGTAAGCTTATACACATTTTTATTTTCTCCTTTTTTCCAACAAAGAATAATTTAATCGTCACATTAATCAATTTTACGCTAGCACCTCTCCTGATAAGAATGCATTCCTTTAAACATGTAATCCAATGATAGCTAAATGTAATTCTTTGCATAAATTTTATATTACAGAAAAACATTTTGTTTTTTTAGAATGCACCACTAGAAGGAAAGAATAAAACAAGCAACACTTTGAGGATTGTAAATTCAGGAACTCAAGAATTCAAGATAGCCAGTGATAAGAGGGATTTGTTTACAGAATTTGCAGATCATCAAGTGCGGCTGCACAAGAAGCTTGCATTTCTGGAGGGAAGTGTATCTGAAATCTGAAACTAGTTCTTTCAGTGAGCTTGTTTAGATTCAATCATGATAAGAATCCATGTAGTCTCTTTCAATCATGACTAGTTTTTATCATCTTAACTTTCAAACTGAGTATTACAAAGTAATGTGTGTTTTGCAAACATGTCACTGTTGTTTGGATAACTTGACTGATCGACTTTAGTGGAGCCTCTTCTTCCAACTACATTTTTTTCTTAGTGAATAACGATTATTTATTGGCTTTAATGTGTTTCGTCCTTGCAATTAGGCATCATTTAAAAATTCGTCCCTGTAATCGCTAATCCTGGCAATTTACCCTTGCATTGTTTAATCATTTAAAAATTCGTCCCTCCCGTCACTTAATCATTGCCATGTCATCTGATTAGCAAAAGAGCATTGGAATGGACAAAAATACCCTCATCATCCTTCTTCTTCCATTGAACAATGCATATGGTGCACTGTTCATCTTCAATTTTCCAGAAACAAACCATGAATCCAATTTTTCCTCTACGTGTGCTTTCCACTTGTCTTTCTCTATTCTCTCCCTCTCACTCTCTCTACCCTTCTCTCTCTCTCTCTCTCTCTCTCTATACCTTGATTGGTTGGCTTTAGGGCCCGTTTGTTATAGCTTATTTTAAAATAGATTTTTCTAGTGTAATATGTTTTTGTTATATTTTTTTAACAATTTTTTTAAGGAAAGCTTCAAATGAAAAATTTGTTTGAATAGCATATCTTAAAATGTCATTCCAAGTATTTCATCATTTTATTATGATTTTTTTTGGATACTAAAATTTCGAAAAAAATCTCTAAAAAAAAAGCTATTTCAAATAGTTTTTTTTATAAAAATCATTTTTGAAAGATGTCATTTTAAAAAATGTGATTTTTGCTATGTAAAATCTCGAACAATTAATATTTAAGTTAGTGAATGTCAAAATCTCTTTTTTAACTTATACCAAATGTGTTTGAAATAACTTCTACTATTTTTGAGTAAATCTCCAAAAATTGAGTTTTAAAAATACAAAGAAAAATCCAATTTTGGAGTGATACAGAAGTTGGATACTCTAGACTCTAACAATAGACGGAAGTGGAAAAGTTCATTATTGTACCTATCCACCTACGTGTTACTTATGGGTAAGTTTATGACGTGGCTTGTGACGGTTGGGTAATAACTTGTAGGCTATGATGATTAAGCTTTATTTAGGATATCCCCGAGCTCCCAAATATCATTAATGTTCTTATCTTTACGTTTCTCGAAAAAAACTCCTGAAGATGAAAATTTCAGTTTTTGTTTATAAATAGTTTTCTTTCTAACAACTTTTCACTTCATTCAAAATATTTTATGATAAATTACCTTGTGTTCATAGAACTGATAGTGAAATTCAAATCCAAAACAATGAACTCATAAGGATTTGGTTGATCAAAAGAGAAACTATGGAAGTTGTCAGGGAAGATCCCAACATGATATCCACTATGGATAAGTGTGATATAGAAGACCAGTACACAACGCAAGATTCTTCGAATGATATATGGAATATATCTGAAGATCATAAAATAGATTATGTCGTCTATTATGGGGATTAGGTTTAAGCAGCCCAACTCTGCCATTCGTTAATCTGTCAGGGTTTAATTCATCAAAAATGGGAAGAACATCTTGACACTATAAGATGGTTGCTTAAACTACATCGAAGATGGAGATGTAAATATGGTAGCTGGATTTTTATGTGAAGGTCTTCTCTGAAGACATCTCCAGATTCGAAGTTGTGAAGGCTTCTGGGTATACTTGAAGAACAAAAAGAAGCAGAAGACCTTACAACTTCAAGACAAAATAGCTTAGGATTTAATGAATAATCAACTACTGAGTTCAGAATTTAGGATTTAATTTCATTTTCTAAAGTTCCTTGTTTGCTTGTTTTGTTTATTCTTTGCTAGTTTTGTTTTTTTGTTTTTCAAATTGTAATTTCCTTGATTAATGAAGATTTTCTATCTTTGTCAGATTGCATCTTTGTTTATTTATGATGTACAAGTTTTTTTTCTTCTGTTGATCACAAAAGGGGGAGAAAGGATAAAGTTTTTGAACGTTTAGCCTAAATTTATTTTTTCTGCATTTATTAATTATAAAAATCAAAAAAATGCGTTTAATTGATTAATCTTATCAGACTCTGATGAGGTATCAAATTGGTCTTAATCAGAGCTTGCAAACCTCTGTGTGATCAAAGATTCAGATATCTTGTCAATGTTCTAATAAGTATTTGATTATTTGTTCTGATGCACTTAAGAGTGACTAAGAATGAATTTAATTAACTAGGAATATGACTTAGGGGATGCTTGCAAACCTCACTATAGTGGACTATCACAGACTCAGGGGGAGCTTGCAAACCTTAGAACCTGAGATTGTTAGTCTCAAGGGGAGCTTGCAAACCTTAGACCCTAAATATTACTGTTAATTAAATTAACAACAATTGTTCAAAATACTTGTGTTTGTCATCATAAAAAAGTGGGAGATTGTTACAACATGAATGGTTCATACAAGTTCTCTTGGGTTTTGATGATGACAAAGTATTAAAGAACAATTGGTATACTAACATATGTTCAAGTGTGCAGGATCTACTTATTGTAGCAGCCCGATTTTCGATAGAATTATTTTATTTATTTATTATGTGTGATTATATTCGCTTGTGTGATTATTTGCCTTTGTGTGTATTTTATTCAGGATTAGTGGATTCTTGGCCTAGAAGGGTATTTTAGTCATTTTTAGACTCAAGAGTATTTTGGTCATTTGGTGAGCAAGGGTAAAATAGTCATTTCATTTAGAGCGTTATTTTTGGTGTTTTAAGTGCGAATAACTATTTTTACTAAGTTACTAGTGAATTGGGATAATTATTTGGAGACGGTAATTGTTCTTTGACGGTTTAAGTGTATTAATTGGTAAGAATATTGAACCCATTACGACAATTAGAGACTAAGCCCAATTATGTGAAGAGTATATAAACACAACACTTTTGAGAAAATTAGGTCGTTCACTCATTTCACAAAAACATTTTTGAGATAGAGGTAGAGAGAGAAAGGGGATTAAGAGGAAGAAAAGAGGAGCTAGAGAGAAATCTTGGGATTGGAGGCTAGGAGCTAAATTGAATCTACGGTTTGGATTCTTGAAGAACTAGAGGTAAGGGGATGAGTTCCTTTCATCAATTAAGCTATAATTTAAATAAGTGATTATGGGTCATAAGTGATTATTTGTAAATTGTGATTTTGATGAATTTATATGTTAATTTTCGTGCTCATATTTATGTGTTAAATTTGAGTATGTGAAATTGTTCAAAAACTTGTTGATTCTGCTTAAACATCATGATGAATATATTTTAAAGTGATTATGTTGATCTTTTGGTTGAATTGGGTGTGATATACGTAATGTCATGTGTGTGAGTTGTTGTTGTTGGAACCTTGATGAATGAAGTGAATTGAGGTATAAGTTGTTTTGTGTTGTCGTGAAAAGAGTCCAAATGGTGTATTTGAACCTTGGAAAATGATTTTTATCGTTTTGAGTATGTTGGGGATCAAAATAGGGATTTTTGGGATGATTTGAGGATGAACCCGAAGCTAAAAATGTGTTTTCTAGGCCATTGAATCGATTCAAGAATGGTTGAATAGTATCAATCTACATATGGGCAGATTTGAATCGATTCAGACAATTTTGAATTGTATCACTGTTTCTCTCTGACTTGTTTTGAATCGATTCAATAAGATGTGAATCGACTCAGCCTTAGTTGTAAACATGAAAGTTTTAGATATGAATGATATCTTTCTAATGGATTTGGTTCCACTTAAAAATGTTCTCTAGAACTTGGTGTATGACCAAATTACTACACATTGATCATGTGACATTTTTCATGAAACTTTATCATAACTTTCTCACTAAACCATGAAACATCTTCAAAATTAATATTGAGTTTAAAGAAGTCTTTATTTTGAATAAATGAGTATGTAATCATGAAGTTGTGATGTTTAGGAGTGGTTTAATTTGGTTTTGCTTTGAAAATGGAATACTTTTGAAAAATGGTAAAATGAGACAAACTTATGTGAATTTTGGGAATAATTGAAATTGGCCTATGAAATGTATATGTATATGCTACTGTACTCATATGTCAATTGTGTATATACTCGGTTGAGGTGTTTGAACTTGTTTACTTTGAGTTTGGCGGAATAATCGGAAAATGCTAGTTTTCATAAACATAGACGAATAATGTCAAATTGATATTTTATGGTCGGATAACTTGTAGGAGACTTTGCTTTCATTCTTATAAAGTAAAATAAGGATGAATTAATATAGATTGGGTGTCTAAGGTGATGGTTATTATGGTGTGCTTAGTTGTCCGTCTTTGTTGTGAAATAGGAACTTGAAACGATAATGTTTCTTTAAGGTGAAAGATGTCGATTATGATGATGATTGATTTGGTGATTTTGATTTGTTAATTTGGTGATGACTTTTGTTTGAATTATGACTTGTCGATTTCGTGGATTTTAAAACTTGATAATGCATATGGTGTTGATTTATGAAGAATGTAATTGGAGGTGTACTTTTACATTGCTTTGGTGATTATATAGTTGGTGTTAGGTGCATTGACGAGTCTTACGTTAGGTCCATGCATCATAGTCATATTGAGTCATATGTGAAATGTAAAAGGAGGTGTACTTTTACATAGGTGAAATACGTAAAAGGAGGTGTAATTTTACATAGGTGAAAAACATAAGAGGAGGTGTACTCTTACGTGGGTGTGGATTCATACAGTAAAATTATATCCGAAATCCAAATGGTACCACATGCATCTAGAAGAGTCTAGAACATTGCATGCACTTTTTAATTGGTGAGTCGTGTCATAAATTGAATAAGTGACTTGGTGAATATGTGTATTAGTGAAATTTGGTGAATGTTGTGATTATGTGAATTGTGTGGATATGTGTACATATTGATGTTTGTTATTTTGGTGATGCTTGTAGACTTGGTAATTTTATTGATGATGACTATTTTGATTATAATAATGAAGTGTGAATTATATGTATTTGCGTTGGTGATTTCTTTAGTGGTGATAACTTTCTTGCCTATACTTTTGAAATGATGAAGTGTAGTTGTTGAGTTCATTATGCAAGAGCTTATGTGATACATAGGATTGATGTGAATTAGATTATTTGTATGCATTAGGGAAAATATGTGCTCTATATAAAATGAATAAAGTTGCATGTATGCTTATACTTCCTAAATGATAAGTTTGGTGTAGTTGATGATTGAACTATATAGCAAATGAGGTGAGAAATTCTTATATGTTTGATGTTGTTAAGTGATGAGCTTGCAATGATAATGTTGATTAAGAATGAATATGTTGATATGATATGATAGAGGAAAAATATATTCATATGGAGTTAGTATTCTAGGAATGTTGAGTATGTATATGTGCTATACATGACATCCTTGAATGCTTATGTTTCATTATGCTTATTGTGATTTGTGGACTAACCCATAGTGGTCGTTCGGTTGACCGCCTACCTTATTCGTATGGATGGGTAGACAACGTGCATGATTATTTTGCTTTAGCTTGGTGAGTTTTCTGGAGGTTAGCTTTGGAGCTACCTCATTTTGCTTTTGGAGTCTTTAGAGTCGGGCTCTAATTTAGGGGTGTTTGTTTGTTTATTTTCATTATGACTTGTTGAGATTTTATTCACTCAGTTTGTTGAGTTGAGATTTTATATTTGGTGATGTAGTATGATTATGTGACATGACTACTTTTGAGATGTTTTATTTATCTGTTGACGAGATATTATTATTATTATTAGGCTTAATTGCACTTTTCCTCCCTATCTTTTGCCAATTGTGCGATTTTGCACCCCATGTTTTTAAACGAGCGATTTTGCACCCCATCCTTTTCCCCCTTTCTGATTTGAAGGCCCCCCCATGTGTTTTAGTGATGATGTGTATGATTTTGATGACGTGTCTTCATTTAATCTTTGCCACGTGTGTAAATGTAATTTTTAAAAAACAAAAAATTGATTTTGGAAATTAAAAGAAAATTCGGATCTTGTTAAAATAAAATTAAAATTAAAATAAAATACAAACAAAAACAAAAAAACCAATTAAAAAAATAAAATTAAAACAAAAATAAAATTAAAACAAAAACCAATTAAAAAAACCTAATTATTTATTTTAATTTTTTTGGAAAGGTTATGATGTTTATGAACAATAATACCGTGAAGTTGAAAGGGAAAAAAAATGTGAAAGGATTTTTCTTTTTAAGTTTTACGGTGTTTTAAATAGATATTTTTTGTCTAAAAAAAATATGTGAATAAAATCCAAATGGAAAATAATTAAAATAAATAATTAGGATTTTTTAATTAGTTTTTGTTTTAATTTTATTTTTTTAATTGGTTTTTGTTTGTATTTTATTTTATTTTAATTTTAATTTTATTTTAACAAGATCCGAATTTTCTTTTAATTTCCAAAATTATTTTTTTGTTTTTTAAAAATTACATTTACACACATGGCAAACATTAAATGAAGACACGTCATCAAAATCAGACACATCATCACTAAAACACATGAGGGGCCTTCATATCAGAAAGGGGGAAATTGATGGGGTGCAAAATCGCTCGTTTAAAAACATGGGGTGCAAAGTCGCACAATTAGCAAAAGATAGGGGTGAAAAGTGCAATTAAGCCTTATTACTATTATTCCGTTGCGATGTTTTGAGAAAATTATTGATGCATTTTGATCTTATTGAAGAAGTAACATCAACATCCTTGTATGATTTATATTATTTGCGTAATTTATCGTTGTAAGGGTTTAGGGTGTTACACTTATCATGAAGAATGAACATATGAAGAGAATCATAAAGGGATTGGGAAGCTGAGATGATTATGGTGGAAGATCTACTGGAAGGTCAACCAGAAGTAACGTCCTTGAAAGAAGGATGCCTCACAAAAGCTGGGGAGTGATCTCCATAGATTCCGTGAAGCACAAACTCAAGCAGCTGATAATACCATCCATGAGAATTGATATCACCATAATTGATATCATAGCTAAGCAGCTGAATTCTGCCATTCGTAAGGGTACTTGGGTCCAACTCATAAAAAATGGGAACACTACTATTTCTTTTATGCCTAATGATGATCTCTTATGCTACTTCAAAGAAGCCTTGATTGCTGGATTTGGGTGATTTCCAGTACCACATTCAAGGTGGTGAAGGTCTCTGGCGTCACTCTTATTGCTAGGTGGATGAAGCTGAAGTAAGAGTTGCATTTTGAATCTACTATAGCAGAAGAGGAACTAGGATTGAGATTGAAGATTTTTGGGCTTCTAGATGTTGAGTTCAAACCTCTGTATGATCAAAGATTCTGATATCTTATCAATATTCTGATATGCATTTGATTATTTGTTTTGATGCACTTAAAAGTGACTCAGAATGAATTTAACTAACTAGGAAAAAGACTTAGGAGAAGCTTGCAAACCTCACCTTATTGGGTTATCACAAACTCAAGGGGAGCTTGCAATCTCAGAACCTAATACTGTCAGACTCAGGGGGAGCTTGCAAACCTCATACCTTGAAGTCTAACTATTAATTAAATTAACTAACAATTGTTCAAAATACTTGTGTTTGTCATCATAAAAAAGGGAGATATTGTTAGAACAAGAATGGTTCATACAAGTACTTGTATTAAAGACCAATTGCAATACTAACATATGTTCATGTATGTAGAATCTATCTGTCACAAAGAAAGGACATATGAAGAGCATCAAAAAGGGATTGAGAAGCTTAGAAGACTATGGTGGAAGATCTGGTCAAACATAAGTCAACGTCCTTAGAAGAAGGATGCCTCACAGAAGCTGGAGAGTGATCTCAACAGATTCTGTGAAGGACATCAGACAAGAACTTTTTTGACTCCAAAAAGTTACCTAAGAGACTTAAGAACTTTAGTAAATAAGATAGACGATCATTTTATCAAAAAAAATTAGAAAGGGAATTTGTAACAACTTTTTTGGCTCCAAAAGTTGACTAAGAGACTTAAGAACTTTTATAAATAAGATAAGATACGCGATTATTTTCTAAAAAAAACAAAAACAAAAAATTTAGGAAGAAAATTTGCAACAACTTTTTTGGTTCCAAAAAGTTCCCCAAGAGACTTGAGAACTTTTATAAATAAGATAAGATAAGATATATATGCGATCATTTTCTAAAAAAATCAAAAACAAAAAAATTAGAAAGGAAATTTTCAACAACTTTTTTGACTAAATAATGTTGCTTAAGAGACTTAAGAACTTTTATAAATAAGATACACAATCATTTTCTAAAATAAAAACAACTTTTTTGGCTCCAAAAAGTTGACTAAGAGACTTAAGGACTTTTATAAATAAGATAAGATACACGATTATTTTCTAAAAAAACAAACAAAAAATTTATGAAGAAAATTTGCAACAACTTTTTTAGTTCCAAAAAGTTCCCTAAGAGACTTAAGAACTTTTATAAATAAGATAAGATAAGATATGCGATCATTAAAAAAATAAAAAACAA
>Ga0315915_1008813_pt1 | contig 11682 bp, 9 predicted proteins | sample MpolbnodulesMG_FD_207738 | JGI IMG/M metagenome (GOLD analysis project Ga0315915, IMG submission 207738) | Medicago polymorpha root nodule microbial communities from Los Angeles, California, United States - branched nodules | ecosystem: Host-associated > Plants > Roots > Nodule | place: USA... | reverse complement strand
GTATTTTATTTTATTTTTATTTTAATTTTATTTTAACAAGATCCGAATTTTCTTTTAATTTCCAAAATCATTTTTTTGTTTTTTAAAAATAACATTTACACACATGGCAAACATTAAATGAAGACACATCATCAAAATCAGACACATCATCACTAAAACACATGAGGGGCCTTCAAATCAGAAAGGGGGAAAATGATGGGGTGCAAAATCGCTCGTTTAAAAACATGGGGTGCAAAATCGCACAATTGGCAAAAGATAGGAGTGAAAAGTGCAATTAAGCCTATTATAATCAATTGGTTTGCTTACGTTTTTTTAGGAGAAATAATTCAAACCATTACAAAATAATTGATTTGGTTTGATTTGGATCAAGGGAAGGACACCTTATTACCTTAATTAATCCATGTTAGTTAAATATAGTACTATGTAGTCCCCTCAAAAAAAAAAAGCTATGTAACCGGTATAATTAAGTTTTGTAAAGAAAATATTCTAATTGAATAAAAAAATTCATTTCGTAAAATTTAATTATTATTTTTAACATTGGAGGAATTAAGTATGAATTTTTTTCCTTAAAAAAAAGGGTATGAAATTTTTAAAAGTTCAAGATAAAAGTAACGAAACTATGTATTTTGAAGTCAAATTTTGAGCTTTTAGGAGGAACTAAGGAAGATAAAATATTTGAGAGAAGGAAAATTTCTATAACTTTTACTTGCTTGGTTTACAAATGATAGATTTTCTCCTATTTAGGTAAATCAATCGATTAATGTGAGAGAGAGTTCTACACAATTCTCTCTTTTACATACATTTAGCACTATGTAATTTTTTTGGAAAAATGTTGTATTATTTTGCTATACAACCTTGTATAAGTGGATGGGGCCTCAAGTCCGCACCATCAGCACTCCCTAGTGGTGCGGGTGGTTTGTCCGGCGGCCATGGGTTTTATATGGTTGAAGACCCCTCTCGCCGCCGCCACGTTGAGGGGTTTGGTTTCTTTTTAGAACGATCTGCTTGCTAGGTTTTTTTTGCTCGACATTCAGATTGAAGATGGATTTGTATCTCAAATCAACAGGGTTGTCCTTTTGAGCTTCTTCTTCACGGATCCGTTGTGATTTCTACGGTGGTCGTGGGTTTTGTGTTGTTTAAAGTTGTCTGTTTTTATTTTATGGTCACCGACGGCCAAAACGACATTCTTTGAGGTTGATGTTGACTTCTCAAACCATTTCGGGCAGGTTAATCAAAGTCGGTTCATTCAGATCCGATTTCAGTTTTGTTTGTAGATCTTATTTGTGCTTCGATGGCTCTCCTGACCTCTTTTGTGGTTTCGTGGTGGAGCTGGGTGATGAGCGTGTTGTCAGTATTTGCTGTGTTGTATTTCCCAACATACTTATTGTTGTATATCTATTAGTTAGATTGATTGTATCGTAATTGTAACCCAAAATTCTTTTAGTAGTTTTTTACTTTTGAGAACACTTCGAGCCATATCAATAATTGATACTCCCTCCGGTCCTATTTATAAGAAACATTTGACATTTTTGATTCATTGCATAAATGATGTATTTAATCTATACTCTAGACAAGATACACTAATTGCACAATGAATCTAAAAAATCAATTTTTTCTTATAAATAGGACCGAAGGGGGTATATTTTTTCTTTCCCATTGTTATGTTTGGGGATCTTAGAGCTGTCAAAGGACCTATGTTCCATTATCTTTACATAACTCTTGAAACTCTTTAGAAGTAAATATACCACCTATATGAGATCGCATAACCTTTATCTACCAGTCACTTTCTTTCTCTACAATAGCTTTAAACTTCTTGAAGGTGTTAAAGACTTCCGATTTTCGCATCAAGAAACAAAAACATGTTTTCCTTAAATAATCATCGATAAAAAGGAGGAAATAGTTATTCATACCTAGTGAGCTTGGCTTGATTTGGCCCATAGATGTCAACATGTATAAGCTTGAGACATCACCTTGAATTTATTTTCAAGTAAGCATCATTCACACAGTTAATCAAGATGGTTGATTTATGGTAACCCTCTCAACTTTTTTTGTTTTGTTTTAACGTCAAACCTAACCCTCCAAAGTTTAAATGTCAAAATAAAAGATGCTAAAGCCATGATGCAAAATTATAGAAATCATTGAGATATTTTTCCATGTCGTTTTGGATATTCAACAGTAACACCCTATTTGTCGACATTGGTACCTTGGCAATGAGATTATTTCTTCCATATTTGACGGAGAGACTTAAATCTTTCATGTTAATATCTTAGACTTTTTTTAAATATTTTTCTAGGCTCAAAATATTACTCTTAATGTTTGGGATATATTAGACATTTGAAATATATTTATGTCTTCCATCATTCATGAAAATCAAGATATTTCCTTGTGCTTGAGTAAGCTCTACCACATCTCTTGTTAAGGTTTATCCTTTCTCATAACAGTTTTTGATGAAATTTGAACGTCATCTATCGTTGCAATGTCCAAATTGATCTCGATCATGGCCTCTTCCTCAACCTCTACCTTTAATTTGTTGGCTTCTCTCATTTCTTTGACTTTATTCTTTCTATTTTAGTTTCTTCTTGAAGAGTTTCTCGGTGATCTCTTTCTTCTTATCGTGCTTCTCCATATAAGCTTTCAATGATCCTTGAAGCTGTTTTATTTTCAACGTCTATAAATCTTTGGTTTCCTCGATTGTCACAACAATATGCCCGAATTCGAGATCTAATTAGCAGAGTATCTTCTCTATAATTCTTACATCTTCTAGCTTCTCAAAATATATTTTAATTATTTTGAAATAGCGATATCTCTAGATAAACGTTCGGAAATCATTTATGAATCTTTCATATGCAAAGATTTGAACTCACCTTAGAGTTTGGAAAAACAACTTCTTTACTTTGTCGTCTCCTTTACAAGAGTTTTGAAACCTCTCCCATACCTTTTTAACATATTTTGAATTCAAAATTTTCTTGAACTCATCTTTATCCAATGCTTGATAGATGAGGAATAGAGCTTTCTTGTCTCTCTTTCTCGAATCTTTCAAAACATATCTTTGTACTTGAGTTAAGAGATCTTTGTCTTGTGATTCCTTACACCCCTTTTTAACAACCTCCCAAGTTCACCAATAAGAGCCTTTGATTTCATACAATAATTATCATAGGTATTTCCTATTAGAAGTGGAACTTGGAAGGATGTCGCTCCATTGCTCGCCATGACTATAAAAGGATATTTTCAGAACCTAAAGTCTTATGTCACTTCTTTAGAAAATGATAAGTTTATAGTAATATTTTGGGATATATTTAGGAGGGGAGAATATTTGAGAAAAGGACAATTTGTATTTCTTAATGGGATTTATTTGATTCTAATTTACTTGATTTGTTTACAAATAATTGATTGTCCTCTATTTATAGGTTTCAAGGGAGAGTTTTACATACATCAATAAATTATTCTCCTCAGAGACAGAGAGAGAGAGAGGGAGAGAGAGAGAGGGAGAGAGAGAGGGAGAGTTCTACACATCTCTACACTACTCATATACTTCTACACATCTATAGAACTTTCTGTTGTGAAGTCGTTGAAAAATCACACCAATAAATACTTGATGTGTGGAGCAAAAATAATCAAGCAACCAAAGCAAAGTGTATGATAGTTATAAACACAAGCAAAAGATAGAACAACAAGGGAGAAATAGAGAGAGACCACACAGAAATTTGTTTACCCAGTTCGGTTCAAAACTGACCTAGTCGGGGGGAGAGAGCAACCCTTCATTTTACTATAATGATGAGTAACTTTACAAAGAGTTACAAGAATAAGTCTTCAAACCTAATTATACCCAAAGTCTCAATATCTTCCCGTGACCAAAAGACTCAATCCTAATAGTGTTTTCCAAGGTGAATCAATCACAACCCTAGTGTTTGTTGCCAAGAGCAAACTCTATACAAACCCTAGTTTTCTTGTTGACTTCTAAACCCTTGTTTTCAGACTCTCTAATACAAGGTCTATATTTATAGTAAAATTATCACTAAAAAATTGGAACAAATCTGAACCCAAAAATACGATTCTGTTTTATTTTCTACTGGCAAAATCGGGCCCCGATTTTTGTTCTTCGGCCACCGATTTTTCACGTATGAAAACGGCTGAAAAACACAGCCGAAATCGGCCACCGATTTTACTAATTCGGGCCCCGATTTTGGCAGTTTCTAGAAACTCCAATTTTGAGTCACTTTCACAACACTTTCTCTAGTGTACACCACTTAAACAAAATGGACCTAACATTCGATTAGTCCAATGAACCAAATCAAGTTTATAGTCCAACAAATATAGTATCTAGAGCTTAATTTGATCCTCCATGAACTCCATTGTTGAGTTTTCAAAAGTTTGGAAATTTATTTTCGTTGTTTTTTTTTTTTATGATTGGCTAAAAAAAAAATTCTTACTCAGAATCGCAATGTTGCATCTCCAACTTGTGTGTGTACTTGAAGATCCAGATTTAAGGAGAAACTGAGATAAATTTTGGTTGCCACACAATTTATCTTTTGTGCATTCATCAAATTAAAGGGTGAAACTTGATTGGTGGGGTGTTTCATTTTACTTGGTTGTTGCTTCATTTTGAGGTTGGAAGGCGTGTTAGTTGTGTTACTACTGGTTTTTTTAAAAATAAAATAAAAATATTAGTTGGTCACTACAGTGGCCACCACCAATACATTTGTGCATTTTTATTTTGTGTTTACCTTCATCTTATTATAAGGTGCAATTGTGATCTTTTGGTGTGGTGGGTTTTTGTTATGGGTTTCATCACAATTTGTTTTAGTTCTCTATTGTTGTCAGATTTCTAGCGCAATTTATATTTGTTATAAGTTTTATTGTGAAGTTGATATTTTTTTAGCTTCATTGTCACATTTGTTGTCGTGCTTCTCTACTGATTTAATGATTTATGTATTGCTGATCATTTTTCTGATTGATATGGTTGTCTATTTGATTGTTCTTCTCTCCTTTTCTGTTTGGATTTGGGTCTTGAATTTATGATTTTTAGCTTCTTGATGGTTTGTTTCCTCTCTTTGGTTGCTCATTTCTTTATATAATTCTTTCTTTCAATTTTGTTTCTTCTATTATTGCTATTTCAATTGGTTCTGTGATTGTTTCATATATGATTGATGTTTCTTCTTTGGTTTCTTCTCCTTTGGTTTTCTTCTCTCTGAAAATTCCTCTCTTCAATTGTTGATCCTTCTCTTCTTGCTTCTCCTTTGGTTTATCCTCTCTCGAATGCTTACTCATGTTAGCTAAAAGAAGAGTGTTATGATATTATATGATTTGGATTTGTATTATGTTTCATGTTAAGGTATCATGAGTTTTTTAGGAGATGTTAGACAAAGTCCTTTCATATTTTTACTATATATTATCTTTCTATTTCTTCCTTATTCATAACCATTATGTTATTCAAACTATTTAAACTCTACCTCTTTCTCTTTTCCCTTTTATCCTTTATATTAAAGTATATATTGTTGACAAATGTGATACAATTATTTCTTTTAAGAAGTTAAACTAGGACGTCTAAATTGGCATTTAAATCAAGGAACCAGAAACTATATCACATGGTCTTCTTATCCATGATATTGCAATGTTTAAGAAATAAATATTATCATATCTATTGTTGGTTTCTAAAATTTTCTAAAAAATAAAACCAATTTAAATCAAGGTAAATATGAATATTTATCTCATAAATTTTACATGTGAGATATGATTGTTTTTTACAAAATATATTAATTTAATATCATTCTTAGATTTTTGGCATGTTTAGATTTTGGAGATTAGTTTTATTGATGATTTGACTCACTTTTTTTTAAAAAAATTTATTCTGTTATTTTTATGTGTATTCTTCCTTGTGCACGTTCTAATGAATACATATTCATTTGCTCTTTTTTTTTTTTTTAGTTTACATTTATTTAAATGAAACACAGAGTATGGTTTATAGAATTTGTTACATACTTTTTTTATTCACAATTATAAATACATAAAAGGCAGTCTTTGATTTTTTGCTAAAAAAAGGTAGTCTTTGATCTCGACAAAAAAAAAAAAGTAATCTTTGATATATGGTTTTTTTTTTTAGATTACCTTTGAAAAATGATGGGTAATTTACCCATCAACCAATGAAAATGAGCAATTTATTGGTGGAGTCAAAATAGTTCATGGATACCACCTAAAAATTGTGAATATTCTAGTTGATATATACATGATGACATAATAGGTTAATAAAGTCTTAATAATATCTATTTTTTATTAGAGATAACTAAAATGTATAAATTATATTTTTTAATTATTGATTCAAAAGAATTAGAACAGTCAAACATGTATTATTGTAAATTAGAAATTTACTGATGATTATAAATTTTTTATTGACAAGATAGGATGGGTCATCTCAAATCTATTATGATGCAAAATATAGTTAAGATTTTATGTGAACATGTATTGTTGTATATTGGAATTCATATTGAACATCATGTAGCATATGTGCATATGCAAAAATGGGCTTGAAAAAACATTTGTTAGATGTCAATGTTAATTGTACGATCAATATTTATGATATCATATCTTCAAATTTCTACTTTGGAACATGAGATCTTGCATTTTAAGACACCGATTCACATCAAGTAAAATTTTTATCATATACAAGTCTTCCCTTAATTTACAATTTGATTTTTGGTTTATAACCTAATATTCCTCGTATAAGCATTTTTGTATGTGTGTTATATGTTTCAATTGTTATTCCAGCTCAAAAATGAGTATGTTGAGAATATTATATTGGATTTGAATCTCCATCTATAATAAAGTATGTTGAGCTAATAATTGGAGACTTATTTACAACTTAGTTTGTTGATTATAATTTGATGAAATAGGATTTTTAAGAATAAGCTGTTGAAACGTGAGTATTGTTTGACATAGATTATTATTATTATTATTATTATTATTATTATTATTATTATTATTATTATTATTATTACTACCCCATCTTGATCATCGTACAAGTTCAGAAGATAACTCATTTGTAATATTCAGGGAATCAATTATTAACTACTAATCCTAAAATCAAAATGAATGCTTTTGTTGGATAATTTAATATTTAAAATGAGTGTAAACTGCTTTTGAAGCATATGGTAGGCCGATCTATTCAGAGGATAAAAATCCTCAAGTTATGGATATGAAATAGTACTTTGAAAAAATTCTAACTATTACACACGTATGGATATGAAATAGTACTTTGAAAAAATTCAAAATTTGAATTCTGATGTAAGATTTTTCCACACCGTATATCTATTTACACGTAAGTATATTAGTATCGTCTCTAAAGAGACTAGCGTATACCATAAGCCGTTCAACGTCAAATATCATCTCAAGTTATGATTTAAAAGTTTGTTTATCTAAAACTATTCTAACTAATTTACATTAAAATAAATTGAGACGAGATAGGGCATCTAACACTTAGGGTTAGAGTTCGTTAACCAATCGTTACAACTGCATTCTCTTGATCACATAAACGGATTCTAGCATTTAACCGATATTATCACAACCACTCAACAACATTATTATGTCTAAATAATGTCGTGATTTCAATCGTATCGTTTAATCAATGATTTCTCGACCTATTAAACGATCCAATAGCATTAAGTTCTTGATTTCAAAGTGATTACCAAAACCTAAACCCAATGTCTAGAATAAAAGTTTTAATAGATTATTATTCAAACCCTAGATCCAAAAGTATCTTTCAATATCATTTCAAATAATAAATAAAGCATTAAACACAAGAATAATAACAATATCATGGAAAAATAGCAAGAATCTTATATTAAATGATCAAAAGATTACATAATAGCTTGATTAAGTACCTCAAAACCCACAAGGGTAGATTTAGCTACATATTCTCATAGTAGCCTTGCAAAAGATGGAAGAAAGATGAAGATTCCATGACAAGATTCATGATTTCTCTAATAATCTTGGGAAGAATCTACATCTAACACTCTTGCTTTGTGTTTCTCTCCTAGAAATGTCTTATCTCTCTCTCTCTCTCTCTCTAAAAACCAGAAAATTACTATTTTATTGAATAATTCCTCCAAAAAATGAGAGAAAAGCTATTTGTAGGAGGCTGTAAAAGTGCAAACTCGCTTAAGCCAGATGAACTCACTTAAGTGAGTTGCCTTGAAATCCCACGATGTCCATTGGATGACTGCCACGTAGCACCTTATCATGTTCAACTCGCTTTGGCGAGATGAACTCGCTGCAAGCGAGTTTGACCTTGAAATCCTGAGACTTTATGGAGTTTTCTCGCTTCTGGCTCACTTAAAGCATGTTGAAAGCGTGATGTAATGAGCCTTTCTACCGTTTTCTCGCTTTAAGCGAGTTAGCCTTTTGTTGTGAACTCGCTTTGGCCTGTTGCAAGCGTGTTGAGAGCCAAGTTTCTTGAGCTTTTCTGCCATTTTCTCGCTTAAAGCGAGTTGGCCTTTGGATTGCTTTGCATCTTTGATGATTTTTTGGTCCTTGCTTGTATTTTCCTGCACAAATGGGTAGAATAAGGCACCTAAAGCATAAATGACATAATTGCATCAAATTGTAACTTTTCCTTAAGTAACTTGCAAAACAAATTACTAAAGTGCCTAAATTAACACAGAATTATATCACTTTTCAACACTTATCAAATCATGATAAGAAAGATGAAAGCAAATCCTCAGAAATATCGGATGGAAAATCAAAATTAAACAATTTCGAGTTGTGTGAGTCGGTATGCTTTGCTAGACGTATATGCATTCCTTTATTATCCCTTGATTCATACAATTCATAATGTTTTATTATATTTTATTAAACAACTATTAAGTAACTAAGATTGCAAGCTAAGTTTCTGCTAGGATGCCATTTTGGTTCAACACAACACAAAAATAAGTTTGAGATTCATAACAAGATTTCCTACACCATGACACACGCATTTTGATATGTTTACAGGATCAAATGATTAGATGGTTCACATTTCAATTATGGCAACGAATAATGAGTTGTTCAACCTTGATTTAATTATTCAAAGCTAACAAATAAAAAGTTACCATTTAATATCCTTAATCAGTGTCTCAGAACACTGGTTATCATTTTCCTTATTTAAATTATCAATTCCTTGGTCCTAATCGTGAAATTTGTAATATATATAATAAGAAAACACAAGAGTACTTTCAACCAAGATTAACTATCATTTTGAATGCTTATTATATTTTTTCTAGGTGTCTTACAACCTACAAATAGGCGCAATATTAAGAGATGCAATTCTTAATAACTCTAATTAAGATGTGTGTAGGAAAGATCCAGCTATACGTCCATTTCCTCCCTTAGGGTAGAAGCCACCAGGGACACTTTCATTACCACTTCCATATATAATCCTCAATATTTCTTCTGGAGTCCTTGAATATGATAGGGAAGATTCATCGCCTGCAAGGATGGTACTACCAATGCTTCCTGAGGTTTCACTAATTCCTACGTCTTTCACACCCCCGTCTCCTAATATATCTCTAAGCGTTGAAATGCGTTCAGTGAATTCTCCCACACTCACTCCATAAGGTTTCACCTTCAATTCGCGACGCTCGAATAACAATGTTCGTATAACTGCATCTTGGCCTGCCTCTACTCCAAGAAGGCCTGCAACTAACTGATAAAATACATGCACCATTATTAATCACACAATTGCAATTGAAAAATGATGATTTTCTTAGGTTGTGTTTTAGGCTATACCTGTCTGGAAGCAGCATTTTGGAGGTGTGGATTGGTTCCAACATATCCGGTAAGGCCAACATAAGGAATTAGATAAGATGCAAGCAAAAAGTTGATATCATTTGCATAAGGATCAAAAGGAGGGTGTAGAGGTTTTCCAAAGGCACTATTAATCACCTTAGCAAATGTTGATTTGCTTAGATTTAGCAAAGGCCTAGAAAACCCTTTCACTGTGCTTTTTATGGCCCTACAATTAAGATACATAATATTTACTTTAGAATTTTAATTTACTGATAAGATATATTGAGCTATATAATAAAACAATATATATGATCAAATTATAGGATTTAAAAAGTAATAGAGAGAGAACCTTAAATGTCCAACTTCTTGTAAACCAAATTCAAATATGATTTGCTTGATCTTATGGTCCTTCAGTTTGGCCACACTGGCACCAATAGGAGAGGGTCCACCATCTGCTAACTCTGGAGCCACTGCATCCAATCCATGACCCAATGCTCCAAATAAAAAGAATTCAGCCTCCAAGTACTCTAAATTAAGAGGAAATTCAAGAAGATCAACGTCTGATAATGGTTTTTCTTTGGTTGCAACAACATTTGCGATGAGGGAAGCAAGCAAAACAACAATGGAAATAGTGATTCTGGAAGTGTAATGTGTTGCCATGTCTTAGGTCTTCTCTTATGATGGTGAGTATGTTACTATATGATAATGCTCTTATATACAAATTTAGAGCTCTTTGGTTCATTGTATCGGGTCTCAAAATATATAGTTTTTCTAGAAAAGCAACTTTTTTCCTAAATATATCTATTTTTTCCAAATTATAAGATATAGGTAATACTATTATTTTAAAAGATAGTCTTAATTGATACTACTGAAAAAGAAAATCATTACTATTTTTTTCAAAGGAAAAAATATTACTATTGTCTAACTTAAAAAAAGAAAATCAATACTATATATTATATATAAGATAAAATTACTTGTTCAAAAAAATATATAATACAAAATTATTATCAGTCAAAAAGTATCATTATTATTCTAGTACCCGACAAAAAAATTCAAGATCTAATTTGGCTTGCTCACAATAAAAAGAGAAAAAAAAAACCATTAATCTTTCCCAAAGTAAACTAGGACACTTTAATCCTTAATTGAACATTGGAAAAAAAATAGTTTTTTTTATTTGCAGACTTGTAATGTTTTCACCCAATACATCAATTGTATCACCTTATTATCTATGTGTTATATAATCAAATCAAGAGACATGATCCAAGTCCCACATGTGATGGTTGCAATTATTAATAACAACAGCTCCTACTCTAAAAAAAATATAAATAAAAAACCAAAGGCAATATGTCTCAAAATTAAAGTGCTCGAGTTTATTTATGCAAGAAACTAAACATTGTATTTTTTAGGTGTTAACTTGTTTAAAAAAAGTGTTAGGGGTAAACTTGATCTAAAAAAAATTTGTCATCACTAAGTGCCTGAAAGCCACGGCGCCGAACCAAGTATGTGACCTCTAAGGCGGGCTTCCAAAGAGAGAGCTTTATCAAGCTACAATCTGACTCCCTCGGCCTATAGCTTGCAGCTTAAGTGTTACAAATCTATAGTCACTTAAATGTATCTTTATGATATTAACTAAGTGTGTGTTTGGATGTGTCTTCCATCTTCACGATCCCTCTCATTCACACACAATTATTATTATTATTATTATTATTATTATTATTATTATTATTATTATTATTATTATTATTATTATTATTATTATTATTTTTATTGTTATTGTTATTGTTATTATTATTATTATTATTATTATTATTATTATTATTATTATTATTATTATTATATTTCCATCAGCATAAGATCACTTTAAGATCATCTGATAAAAACATATACCCTCCTTCTACTTTATCTATACCTAACATGGAGAATTGG
>Ga0315915_1008812_pt1 | contig 11682 bp, 4 predicted proteins | sample MpolbnodulesMG_FD_207738 | JGI IMG/M metagenome (GOLD analysis project Ga0315915, IMG submission 207738) | Medicago polymorpha root nodule microbial communities from Los Angeles, California, United States - branched nodules | ecosystem: Host-associated > Plants > Roots > Nodule | place: USA... | reverse complement strand
ACTAGGTTGCGAGTCCCTCAACTTGAAAACACTCTCAATAACAGAGAGTTCTGTTGCTGTGGTGTCTGAACCACAAAATGATGTCCAATCGTTAACTATCATTCCAGCAGCTATCACTTCACTACCTCTGTTCACTGTTCCGGCAACCAAAGGAACTTGAAGAAGTGTAGAAAGTTCGTCCAAATCTTCTATGGATGTGTGAGGGTGGACCAAACCACCTCTGTTGGAGAGAGCACAGAAACTACCAACAAGAATATTGCCAGCAATGGTCTGCCTGAAAACTTCTACTCCAAGAACATCTGCAATTATCTCCTCAGTTTCCCTGTCAAGATCGGTGTGAGTGAGAGCCACATGGTCATTACATGCTATACAATTTCCCAAAGCAGATAATTTTTCTTCTATCCTTTGAACAACAACTTTATCAGGTAGACTGTTTCTCAAATGTTGAAGTTCTTGATCTGTGGTGGTATGGGGCAAGAGAAGGCCATTCTTGTTTCCAGCACAAAGACGACCAACGATGCGGGTGCCAGCAATAGATGTCTTCACCACAGGGATAACACCACCTAACTCAGATTCAAATACACTGTAGAAGCTTTCAGAACCTCCAATGGCAACCATACAATAGCCATTGGTAAGTTTAGAGAAAACTCCAATATCACAATTATTCTCAAACTGAAGTCTAGTTGCCATGGTTGAGACTGTCACAAAACTTCAACCCAGGTACACAAAAGGAAGATCTGAAGCGACGGTGGAGGATGCGACGGCGACCGAGAAGAGGTTGCCGTCGAAAAGAAGGGATTCAAATTGCACGTATACTTGTAGTTCCTCTCCTTTTTTTTTTTTTAGAAGGAATCTACCACCTCTCCTTTTATTTAGCAACACTTTGTTTAAATAGATAATAAGCTTGTATCTTAGAAAATCAAATTGTAACTTCTACTGGTAGCACTCATCAGCCCCGTTATCTCAATTCCATTCTTTTAGGAAGTTAGTGGGAAAATACTACCTATTAGTAAGCATTGGCTCCCTCTCTCATTTATTCATTCACTCACCAAGTAAGAATCCTACTAGTATTCTTATTGCCATTTTTATTATTGAAGTATCAAAATCATCCTTCATATTTTTGTAGAAAACGTAGCATGTAGAGTCCTTAAACTTTTTCTCCCTTACAAATCCTTATGTTATTATTATTATGATCTTAAAGTAGTAATTTTGAAATTTAAATTGAAAGAAAAGATGGGGTTAAGCATCAGTGATGCTTTGTTGAATTTCATTCCAATTTTCATTTAGATCTAAAATTATACTTGAATCATTCTCTAAGTATTTTGAAGAAATTCTATTTTAACGAGCCATATTTTTATGAGTTTAACCATGAGCAAAGTTAGCCCTTGTTCTAGTAATCCTGAATGAGTTAAAATGGTTTATTGGAATGATCAGCCGATCAAAATTTTATGGTTAAAGCAAATATAATTTAACTTTTCTTAAATAACAAGACTTGATATGACAATAGAGTATGCTACTATCCGCCTGTTTGACCAGATGAATATAACCTTGAGTAAATTTTGAGTAAAAAATAGAGTTTTATTTCCAGAAGTATAATTTTTGAACTTTAAAATGATTATTTGAAAGCATTGTTTATTTACATAATGAGTTTTCTTGTTGAATTATTCTTGATGAGTTAGGAATTTATCTTTGGGAAAATTTTCTTTGAAAACGTGGTTTGTTGGAGGTACACTACTAACCGAGTTGAGTGAGACAAATTTTATCATCAAATACTTAAAATTATTTCACATGTCTTTATCTTTTGTACTTAATCTTATAGAAGTAGTGACTGTGAATATCTAAGTAAAATATTCATATTTTGATGAGAACCCTTAGCCAAACCCTTCAGCCTTGAATGTTAAAATGTTGGTTAGTTTTGGCATTAAGAATTAGTGGTGAATTATTTTGTGAAGGTATTGACGTAGTGGAACAAAGAATGCGTTGTGGAAATTTTAAGAGTTGATGTTGCGAAGGTAAGGGTATCACTTCACGCGCTTTCGTGTATATGTGCATATATTTGTGTTGTGATGATTATCGTATTGTTGTTGTTTTGAAATGAATGTCATGTGGTATATATTGGTGTTGTGATAATTATCTTGGTGATTTTGTTTTGGCATGAATATTATGTGTTATTATTTATGCAGTGTTGTTTTAACATAAATACTATTTGTTTATGGGTGAATAACCTTAAATAACTAAAATGGTGATTCAAGATGGGATACTAGACTTTTGATTTGAGGAGATTACCCAATGGTGGGGTATTTACAGAGACATTCATGCATTGGATGACTCAGTCAAATGTCCAATAGTGGGGTACTGAACATCGAGTTTTAGGAGTCATTACCCAACGGTGGGGTAGTGACGATTAATATGCATTAGGTGATTCAGAACAATGCCCAACGGTGGGGTACTTAACATCGTTTTTTTAGGAGTTATTATCCAACGGTGGGGTATTGCCCAATGGTGAGGTATGTTGTCCAACGGTGGGACATTTTGCTCCACATAGAGGTGAAATCCGGATCATGAACATTGTCATATAGATTAACCAATATGGATTAACGCATTTTAGTTAGGTTTTATCTTGGGGCTAGGTGTGGTGATTGTGAAATTGGAGTAATGTGTCATGTACGTTTTTTGTATTGTTATCGTTATAAAATGTATGTCTGCATGCCTATCCGTACCATATTTGTTAGTTGTAGATGACCCTTACTTTTGGACAGATAACCGTCAATCCGTCTTTCCTCCTTGGCGGTGACGTCAAGGATGCAAAGTGATCTACTAGAAGATGACACAAGTAAAACAGTGGTGAACATTTGGAGGCTTGCTATATTCTGACAGTGGTATTAGTCTTGTTGAGAAAACTTTTCTCAAGCATCCACAACTATGACCAGCTAGGTTTTGTCTTGGTAGGAAAAGGCCAAAAGTCTTGTTATTAGGAATTTACATTTTTAATGTAAGAACTCTGATTTACTATTTTTAAAATTCAAAAAGAAACTTATTTATGGGTTTATTTTAAAGTCGATGAGTTTTACACCATTGATATTATTTTAAAAATATATATATTCATCTTTGCACTAAGAAGTTGTTAATTAACGTCCGAAAATTTGGGTCGTTATAAGGTAAGTGGGAGAATTCTTTCATCTTAGGGGGTTGTTAATTTTAATTATGGGGTTGTGTATTACCTTGAATTCGAGTGTTGTTATGATGAACGTGATGGTGAGGGAATGATGATGAACAGTTGTGATGAGAATTATAATTGTTGTTGAAAGATTAGAATTGAGGAAACCAACATAAGATTAATTGAATTAGAAATTTAACGGTGAAAAGAGTGTGTAATCAAATAGATTAAGAAGAAATTAGTGTATGAATGATAGGGTAAACTTGGCGTGATGATTAGGGTCGAATTTGGTGATTTTAGGGTCGAAGCAGAGTCGGAAAAGGTCCTTTGAAGCGAAATCCCAGAAAAACTGTGATTTCTCAAACCCTGTGTAAAGCACACGATCGTGCGCCTGGGAGGCATGGACCGTGTGTTGTGTTTTGTTCTGTTGTCCCCCCTCTTGTGCGTTGAAAAATGCACGATCGTGTACTTGAAGTGCACGATCATGCACTTTTCTCAGACTTAGAAAACCTTATTTTTCTTCCTCCAAAGGGTTCCTAAGGTGTATGAAAGGGTCCCAAAGCAACAAACTTAAGTAAGGAAAGTATAATTAGGAAGAGAGTAAGAGACGAATGTAGAGAGAGATGTGAGTTAGTGGAGTAGGATAGTTAATGATGAAAACATAATTCCCCTAAGTAATAAACAGTCCAAGGTCGTGATTGGATAGACTAATAGGAGAGCTTAGGATAGACGAGGAATAGAAGATGTCTGTTAAGATGAATAACATAATAAAGTGGGTAATGTTAGTGTGTAAATGAGTCGTGTTTATGATGATGATTAATGAAGAGGTAATGTTGTGGTATAAATGTCTTATTATTGAGTAACGATGAGAAAGTATATGCTTGTAACGATGAGAGACGATGAGTAATACTATGTTTATAACAATGAGTAACGATGAGAAATACTATGTTTAAACGATGAGTTATGTTTTGTTTTGATGTTGTGCATGATAAGGTGAATTGCATTATGATATGAGTTATTGATGATGTGTTGATGTGCAATACTTGGTGAGTCTGTCTTCATGCATGCATATAGAATCATGTTTAGGGAAACAATGAGAAACGATGAGTGTATGTTCAGTAACATAACTTTGACATTCAATAAACGATGAGTAGGTGTGGTACTACCACGTGCATATAGGTCGTAGGAATGGAGTGCATCTTCATATAAATGGTAATGTTTGAACTTTGTGTATGTATGTGAAATGATGTGTGAACGATGAATGTATAAACTGTTGAGAAAATCACGAAGATGTTGTAACTGATGATGACTGTATATTATTATTGTTAAATGTTATTCATGTATCCCAACTAAATGTTATGAAGTATATTCTCACCCCTTTCTTGTTGTTGTATTTATGGTGTTTGTACTCATGGGGGTACATATACTCGGGACGAGGAGCTCTAGTTGCGAGATGCTTAGAAGGTGGCGACGGGGAATTTTATATTAGTAATGAATAAACATGTAGTCGAACACAAGCACTGATATGTAACACTATGGTTGGGGTGGCTATTTGATTTCATATTTTGAAGTTTGAAGTATTTAAATTTGTGACGTAATTATGAATGTTGAGACTTGATTTATTTCCGTTAAGAATGATGAATTTTCCGCCGCTAGATTTATGACTTTGTTTTATGAAATGACGAAAAGTGAGCATGAGTAACACCTATTTTCCTTTATTTATATTCAGTATTTATTTAATTAAAGTTGGGGTCATACATCTCAACCATCAGGCCATCTTCCTTGGGTCCGAAAGGATCATAAACCACCAAGTTTGAGGGTTTTGTAAGAAGTTTGAGCATAGAAAAGATAGCACATTTAACCTTTTTCTTAGTGACGGGTAAAAGAAGTTGATCATGCATATTAACTCTAATAGATGGGATATTATCAAACTGCAAACTTTAGGGGTTGCAAGGATCATTTGATGGAAAAAAATGCATAAAGAAATAATTTTGATTCTCCACATTTAAGTCCTGAAATTTTATTCTTCTGTCTTCTGGTGACTGCTTGAGTATGAAATAATTTTGTATTTCTGTTGTCATATTTGACCCAATTTACATGAGATTTATGGTACTGAAGCATCTCCTTCTTAGCTAAAATCATGTTATGCATTGCTCTTCATGTAGAGTCCTCTCAAACATAATGAGATGTGAGGTTGTGCATCCCTCTGATTCTAGCTTCCAATATCCTATAATTCATGAAAATATTACCAAATGTCTTTTTGTTGAAAGTGATGGATTCAGCCTGCACCTTAGCTAATTTGAACGCAGTTGTACCGACAGAAATTTTCCAAGTATTGTAAACCAACGACTCATAATTCAGATGTGAAATCCCTCAGAATTGATTGTTTCAAGTACGAGTGATCCCTGTTCCTTTTATTACACTGCTGAATCCTGAATGATTCTGTTATTAGTGTCATATCATTTGTTTTGATTACTTGGGACGTTTCTTTGCCTGAAGAAGAATAAGGTATTAACTTCTAATAATAACCTTATCAAAGATTTCAAGTGAAAGCACCTTCCACCACCAAAAATCTTAACCACTGAATTGAAAAGTATGACACATCAGGCACAAATAATATTGTTGTGTTTATAATTTTACACATAACTATTCTTGTGAGCTTCCATGCATCAAGAGTTCAAAAGTAATTTCTCTAGTGCATTTACAAGGATCTCTTACTATAACTGACTAAAGGTGTACAGGGCAGAGTAATTGATGTTTTTTTTTCCTTCTGGTTTTTGAACTTTCTATAGTCTCTGTCATTGATAAGTAAATAAATAAAATGTGCAGAATAGAAATTTTGGTATCTTAATATTTAGACACAATGTTCTTCTTTCCTTTAAAAAGATGTACTCATGATGCATGTACTAAAAAATCATAGTCAACCAATTTCATGTTATGATAACCCGCCATCTATCATCTTTCTTTGGTAATTTTTCAGTATCACGCATTAAAAAAATGCCTTAGAGTTTAGAAGTCAAGCAGTGCCTGAGTTGCTTTCGGAGGATCTTCCCAGTTGGAGACCTTGGTATCTTGTCGGTGAAGAACACCTTCCGGACTTTCTTGTATGGAGCAACCTGCCAGAAGAAAATAAAAATAAAGGGTTAAAATGTGAAAAGCATGACATTGATTCAAGTAGTAATATCAATTCAAATATCATAAAACACATGTATGTCCTATCAAAAGAAGAACCTGCTCAGCAACATAATCGACCACGTGCTTCGGAGAAAGTACACTTCCAACCTTCTTGACAACAAATGCCACTGGAATTTCCCCAATTTCTTCATCTTCGGCACTGATAAGGAAAAATGATGTAACATTTGAGGTTATAATCAAATGTCCAAAGAGGCACTTTAGAAGATTACGGATGGCTGCATTTTTTATAGATTGCAGAAGCGAAGACATAAATGAAGTGTTCATATACTTACGCTGTAACGGCTGCATCGACTATTTCAGGATGCAAAATTAACACAGCTTCTAGATCAGCAGGAGCAATCTGTAGCAGATCATGTGTCATACAAAGTGTGCGTTTCAGTAAAATTCTGCATTTCTCGTTAATCTATCATCACTTTTCTTTATAAAATTTAATAAACCTAAAAGTAGATACCTGAAATCCCTTGTATTTGATAATGTCTTTCAAACGGTCAGCCAAATGTAAATATCCATCCTGATCAAAATAAACAATATCTCCTGTATGTAGCCAACCATCTTTATCAATTGTTGATATAGTAGCTTCCTCATTATTCAAGTATCCTGAGAATTAAAGGAAAGAGTTTGATTAACAATTTTAATTGGACGAATAGCAGCAAGACAAGAAAAAAGAAGGTACAGGTAGGCTAAGGACAAGGCAGAAACAAAAGTTATTATAGCAATGAAACAGTTGACTCCAAGAGAAATTTACTTCAGTTTTCCCACCTAGTGAAAAAAGGCCTTGATTGTTGTTGTTCGCTATCTAAACTAAATTGAAAGAAAACTTTCATTATCATTTTACTGATAAGGAGATGTATATGTATCTTTCAACTGAATTCGCGTCAATAGTTGCACTACAACAACAGATGAGTGTATAGCATCACTCTAGAAGAATAAAATGTCTACTAAACTAACATGATATTTCTCAAGGACACAGGCCTTTAGTTAAGCGATAACAAATATAGAGCAAATATAGTAAAGGGGAGGGAGTCTTGACATAAAGGTTTGAGTTGCTGCAGCGGTGTGACTAACGTTCAGGTTCCAGCCATTGAATCAACCTCATGCAAAATGTAGGGTAAAATTGGCTACTATAGACAAGACCTTTATAGTACTACCGTGTTTCACTTTTTAATATCTATTCAGAAAAATACAGATTTTTTACCTCTCATAATAAAAGGCCCTCTCAACCAAAGCTCACCGCAGCTGCCTGGGGGCAAAAAAGTACCATTGTTCCAGTCTACCACTTTTGCCTCCGTGTTTGGAGCCAACAACCCTATTGACGAATAGTTGTGAAACTTTTCAGTATTGAAGCCACGTGTTCCCACTGCAGTCGACTCGGTCATTCCATAACCCTAAAAAGAAACAATCTTACAGCTATTAATAATCTAGGAAAACAACATTATTATCATAAATAAATAAAGTTCAACTTTTATGGTCTAGAATTGGTTGTGGATGTGAACATCAATGGCACAAAAAGAGTATTATGAAAACAAATTATTTGAGCTTACCTGCTGCCATAAGTTTTGCGAGACTGTTTGGGAGAACTTATGAAAATAGCTTTGACATTTTTCCTTAGTTCTTTTCAGCTTATTTTTATAAGTTGTCCAAGATAGCTTATGAAAACGACTTTTAACATATACAAAAACAATTTTACTTTATTTTATTTTTTGCTATAGAAATAGCTTATGTAAGTGTATACAAAAGTGCTTATTATCATAAGCACTTATGCTATAAGCAGCAAATAAGTTGTTTAGCCAAACAGGCCCTATATAACATTTGCTATTAAATTTTTAAAGCTCACAAGTTCTCTCATAATTAAATGAAATAATCAGCATTTAGCTACTACCAACAATAACAAAGAAAAATAACTATATTAACTCAAGCAATCATATAAACGATGGAGCATTACTTGCATTCTCTAATTAAAACTATTCTATTCAAAGGTTCTTTACCTGTATAAAATCAACGTTAGGGAAAGCATGGACAAAACCACTAATAACTCCTATGCTCAGAGGCGCTGCACCGCAAGAGACCTGTCTCAAACTCTGCAACTTACTTCCATTAACACCCTTTGCCTTCATTGTCAATGCCGACAACATCGGTGGAACAACAGGAAAGTGTGTAACATTATATTTGTCAATCACCCTAATAACCTCGTCAATGTCAAATTTCCTCATTACAATGACTGTAGAGCCCAACGACAATAATCCCGCAGCAAAGAGCGATAAACCATACACATGAAACATTGGCAAAACAGCTAGAAACACACTCTTGGAACAAGAGTAATCATATTGAGAAGCTTCAAATCTCACAAAAAGCTCAACCATAGAAATAAGATTTCTATGAGTTAAAACAACTCCTTTACTCACACCTGTAGTCCCAGATGAATACAATATACCAGCAGTATCTTCCTGTTTAATAACTACCCCTTGAGGCAAATCAAATTTACCATAAAGAAGGTTAAAAAAACTTGAGAAACACCCATTCCTCAAATCCTTCTCATTTTCTGGCACAGCAATAATGGGATTAATGCCACCTAATAGCTCTAGTTTCTTGACATTTTCAGGTATAGTAAAAGCAAAACTCACACCACACTCTTGAACCTGTTTACGAATTTCGCCAACACTACTAAGAGGATTTAATGGTGTAAAAACAGCGCCTAAATACAGAACACCCAAGAGTATAACAGGGTAATAAATTGAATTTGGAAGCATTAGCAAAACAACATCACCTTGTGAAACACCCATTTTGTGTAAAGCAGAAGCCATGGATTTGACTAAAGGTAACAACTTTGAGTAAGAAATGGAAGACCCAGATGAAGAATCAATAAGGGCCAAAACCCCATCATGAGGGTGTGAAAAAATGAAAGAAACAATGTCAAGAAAAGGGTCAGTTGGAAGGTTTCTAGGAGAGTGTATACTGTTGTAAATTCCAGTTTTTGATGAATACCAATGAGGGTGTTGAGTGATCATGTTGTTTTGGGTGATTTCGAAGTTGAAATTTGTAGCAGAAGCCATTGATTTTCAGAAAAAGAGAACGGTTTTGTGGTGTAAAATGATGAATGTGGTTATAAAGATTGAAGCTTTAGAAATAAAATAGTGAAATAGAAAAAGGGTGTTGTTTTTTTGAGGCTGTGGCTTGAGTGTGAAGGTTTTGTGTTTGTGGAAATGGGGATATGAAAAGGAACGTAATAGCTACGTTTAGGGACTATAATCATAATGTTGGGGATTTGGAATATTTGGTGTGAAGAAAAAGGGTGAAATTGTCTTTGTTGGGATCCTAAGAATAAGGTTGGAAATTTCTATACGCGTTTGGCTCTCAAGTTGTGTCAGAACTCAGAAGCTTTTTCCCGCACACATGATAAAGACAAAAAATTAAACAAAACCAAGGAAAAGGGCATAAAAAAAATGCAAAAAAAAAAAACCTAATATCCAAAATTCATTATTGGTCATATTTTTGTGTGTGAAAAAAAGATTTGGTAATACGAAGTTTGACCGAAATAGTTTATTTTTTAAGAGTTTGATTGAAAGAGTTTTTAGTTAGTGTTTGAACTTGACTTGAGTATTACTACCATGACTTTCTTGAAATTCGTTAAACACTTTAGGGCACAAATTAAAAAGCTAAAAATGGAATTAATCAGTAAATGCACAAGTTAAAAAGATAAAATTTATAGCTTTCAAAATTAAAAATACACAACTTCCAAGATTTAATTTCTACTTTTGCCTTCTGATCTTGCAAGTTAACATTTTCCTTTGATTATTTATTGATCATATAATTAGTTCTTTTACGATTTGTTTGGTGGACAAGATAAACATACAAAATACAATAAATGTATTCTAGAGTTTGGATCCTCTTATCTATTTATCAAAATATATGAAAGACTCTAATTGAAGGGAGATAGACATATCAAAATATACGAAAGACTCTAATTGAAAGGAGATAGACACAAAAGTTAGATGGTGGGTCTTACCATTAAGAGTTTGTTTGGTAAAATTAAGGTATAAACTAGCTTATACTCTCTCCGATCACTATTATAAGCAAAAACCTACTTTTTAGGTTCAATGAATAATTGATGTATCTAGTATATATTATAGGTCAAGTACATCAATTATTCAATGAATCTAAAATGTTATTTTTTATTTATATTAGTGACCGGAAGGTGTAGCTGACAGACTAGTTTATAGATGAAAAACTAATTGAACGAAATTAATGTGTTTGGTAAAATTAGTTTTTGAAGTAACTTATAAAAATGCAATGACATAAAAGTATGCGCGTGTTTAAATATTTTATAAATTATATACATAAACATTTTTAACTAATATATTTATTCCAAAGTATTTTTTATCTTTAAAATGATAAATGTGATATATGAAAAATAGTAGTAGTAGGCCATAAGTAAAATATTTATATATTTAGAGACCTAAAGTTGCCTTATTGATTCGCCCCTAGGCCGAGCATGCAAAAATAATCCGGCCATGCAAAAATAGTAGTATTGATTTTTTTTTTTTACTCCAGTTGTTTAAGCATATAATAATTTTATATATTTTGAGTTTTTTTTTTTGTATGTTAACTTTGTGATTCTAAAATAAAAAAGAGATCGAAATTCGAACATTCCAAGTACTTTTAAGTTTTAACTAGGTACTTTTTTTGAGTCCTTTTAACTAGGGGTGATCGTCGCCCCAAAGACTATAAAAGCATGACCATATTGAAATTCATGTACTCACCCTTCTAAAGATGGAGAGACGTGCTCTTCTTTGTAGATCATTGTACAACAGCACTTGAAGTTCATAATCTGTTTCAATGACAAGTACTTTCAACTAGGTACTTTTTTTAGAGTCCTTTTAACTACTTATGTCTGGTTAGTGGTTACTTCAAAGTCATACACCCTTTGCTTTGCTTACTCATTCTAATGCACGTTCATTCATCTTTAAAATGATATGAATTATTTATGGATTGCTTAGAAGAAAATGTGAGTATATTAAATTTGCCTATTTCGAAAATAGTAGTAATTTTTTTAGCAAATAATGTTATGCTTTTGACAAATTAATACGTTTTGGTTTTTGTAATTCTATTTGTGGTATCATCGATTAGAAATGCGTTTAAAACTGTCGCACTTGTCCAAAATCAAATAAAAGGTTCGGTTGTTTCAACTTTTACCAATTGAGGTAAAAAAAAATGCTGTGACTTTTTGTGATGTAAAAGTTTAAATGAAACTTGTTAGGAATCTATCCAATGAACTGTTGCCTGGCCATGTAGAAATATACGATTCTAGCTTATGAAAAAAATATTATTTTCAT
>Ga0315915_1008804_pt1 | contig 11686 bp, 5 predicted proteins | sample MpolbnodulesMG_FD_207738 | JGI IMG/M metagenome (GOLD analysis project Ga0315915, IMG submission 207738) | Medicago polymorpha root nodule microbial communities from Los Angeles, California, United States - branched nodules | ecosystem: Host-associated > Plants > Roots > Nodule | place: USA... | reverse complement strand
CAGACTCGTTTCTTCAGACGCATTCTTCAGACGCAGTTCTTCAGACTCATTCTTCTAGATGCTTTAAGCTTCAAATAAATTCATTTGCTCTTGAACTTGTTCAACCAGAATCTTTATGAATAGTACTTTGATTATGGATCCTGTACACTTGAACAAATTGTTTAGCATATCCAATTGATTATTTTTAATACCTTCTTATTGTCAAAACTCAATAAGTGGCTTGTGAAACACCATTTGTTCCAACAAGCCTAACCAGGGCTCTGATACCAGTTATTGGGGAGTCTAGGGAGCGCCGATAGCGGCAATGGGCCAAACGTCCATGACCATAAGAGACTTAGGCACCACATCTCCACCCAAAACTTTAAGTCATTAGGTATATCGGTCCCCTCTTTTATATATCCAACGTTTTCTCCATTATAATCGATGTAGGACATAACCTCTCACACTAAAAACCCAACACTTTAATCCAATGACTAATCGTCGTGTTACACAATGAACCACTTACTTAATGGTTCACCTTACACACCACCTTCATTTTATTGGTATTTTGAAGTTAAATAAATTTTTTCTTTTGAATAAAATTAAAATTTATTTTCATATTATTTTTCTTAAAATAATATGTAATTGGGAGAATCAAAACAAGGAAACTCGATCGTAGCGTAGTTTTGTCTTTATTTACTAGTATTTTTTACGTGCGGAATTGAAATATGGTTTGCAACGTGGAAAAAAAAATTAAATAATGGTTAACAATGTGAAAACCAAAATATTCTTCACATATCAAACTATCTTTTTATCAACATACTCTCAGAAAAAATTGCTTGGTTAAGCAAAGATTAAAAAAAGAATATGTTATATAATTTGGAACGAAAGTATTTGTCAAAAAGAAAGTTTCTCCTAAGAATTTCCAAATTCATGATTTACATCAAAATAAAAAACATAAAGAGAAATAGGAATGTGTATATGTACATGTGCCTATACATTACTTATCAAGAAAGAGATCATAATATTTTCGTTTCTCTCTATCTCTCCTTTTTTTTCCTTAAGAATGTAGAACTTCTTTCAATTGGGGGTGCATATAAGACAAATTAAGCATATATATTTGTTTAGAAGTTTGTTTTATTGTGGTAGGGTGATCATAAGACAACTCTTATGTTCAGCCATATCTATTAGGTAGATACCTTTTCCATTTTATGAGTTTTTCGCATGCTCAATTTGTATTTTAAAATCTAAAATGTTTTGATATGTTTTAGAGAGTTTCTAAAGTTTTATGTCGTTCTGATTCTATAATTCAAACTACATAAGACGTGCGGAAAACTTAACTGGATGGAAAAATAAGGTGCTTAATTATTTTATTTGATATATAGTCAAAAAAAACATCTCACTAGATGAATAACAATATTTATTGGAGGACATAACTGACCTCATGGGATTGTGTCTTTGATGGAAAGATAGACAAGGACACATATATTGGCACCCTCATGCTCACATGCACATTATATTTATAATATTTATCTGACAATGATTCACCACTTCAATGCTACTTATCATCACATGACGGTTGCACCTCTTTCATTGATAACAATATTCAATTGCTGAATTTGTAGGGAATGTATTGTAAGCACCACATTTCATCAATTTTCATACAAATGGAAAAAGAATATATACCTTTTGCATTTTTTATGCAATTATCTATGTGAGACTTTGAAACCATATTGAATTAGCATTTCCTCTTAAGGGTAGGGTAGGTTGGTGGTCCATTCTAGATCATTTAGTGACCCATACAAGTTGTTATACAACTCAAGGGCAACTGAGATTTCTTGTTCCTTTTTGCTTTCTTATTATTGTCCTCTCACATTGCGAATAAATATATAAACATCAAAAAACACTTAACATTTTGTAGATAGGCTATCTCGAATTTGAATTCCCTAAAGTTCAATGATAACACAATTGCCACAATCCAATCATATAAATTGTTTTTGTTATGACTAGGCGGTTAGGCAAATCTAATTCCAAATTTAAATCTAAAAATGTGAATTAATTATTCATTATAATTTAATATAGTTCTAAATTTAAACTTAAAATGTTGGTCAATCTAATGTTTTAGATAACCGTATCAATTACATCACATAACTATTTATTATTCAAGTCCAACTTATTTTCTCTTTATCTCAATCATCGGGTTATCATAAAAAAGAAATAGAATTAATAATCCAAAATTTGATTGTAGGTGAATAAAAACAGAGAGATTGTTTCGACTAAAATTCAAACACAAATTATATTCGTCTTTATCTGAAACTATTAAAATCTAACTATGTTTTAATTATTTTCTAGAATGTTATTTTTTTACCACAAGGGAAAGAACATTTAAATGGTCAAGCTTTTCCTAAAGAAGCAACACATTGAATCCAAGAAAAAGCAACATACATTGCATTATTGATCCATGAAATTATTAGAGTAAAATCAAGAAGCAACCATGTTATTAATGATAAAATTATTGTGATCCAAATTCATGGACTAAATGCTTTGTGCTTAAAGACCACTTGGACAATTACTACTAATGAAGCAACACTTTGCATAATGATAATGATAATAGATATAAACTAGACTATTTATTGAACACATAATATGATGTGGTCCAAATCCAAAGACAAGTGGTTGTGACTTCATGGTTTCCATAGAAGGGTAGTTTCAGCAATCATGGAAGTGACCACGTAAGGATCCATATTAGAAGAAGGCCTTCTGTCCTCAAAGTAACCTTTGCCATCTTTTTCAGTGTCTCTTCCAACCCTAACTGAGGCACCACGGTTTGCCACACCCTACATACAATGAATCATAACATAAATATTCATATACTAAATCAAAAACATTAAGGTATATATGTTTTGAGAACTAAATCTATATTTTTATATATATTTGAGAATAAAATGATAATTGATTGTAAAATATTTCAATCGTACTTAGTTCTTATCTTTAAAATATTGTATACCTTCCTTAATTTTTAAAAAAAGAATATGTCCTCATGTCTTTCTTTTTTGGCACACAAGAAATAATCTTCTAACATCTTAATGCTTCTACTTAGATCACAAGTCTGAGTTACTAAACTCAGCAATACGTCCTCATATCTAAAATCCATTATTCAAGATACCAAAACCCTAGTTTGTTATTGAAAAATCATTATTTTTTATACTTAATACCAATATGAGGAAAATTTCAATTATTTTCACTAATTGTTTGGCATTCAAATTTTCACTAAATTTTTTGACAAATACTTATAGCCAATAGTTAAAGACTATTATCTTAAAGTGCATAAATCAATGTTAAAGAACTGACCCAAGAAAAGGTGTTGATGTCTGCTGTTTCATGTTTTCCAGTGAGACGTCTCTCATTTCCTTCTCCATAAGCAGCAATGTGCTCCTTATGCCTCAATCCAAGCTTTTCAATGGCCTTCTTGATGATTTCATAGCCTCCATCCTCTCTCATTGACTTGGTGCTGGAATAACCATTGAAATAATAAGAAAATGACTATGTTTCAAAGACACTATTGAAATAGTGTTGTCAACCGCGTACATTGCAAAAAATAGTAGTTTGTTGAAAACAACTATATTTCAAAAAAAACTATTGAACCTCGTTCTCAATCGCACAAATTGCGAAAATAATGGTTTGTTCAAATCAGTTGAAATCATGGTTAAATTTGAACAAACGATTATTTTCGCACAAAGATACTAAATAGTGGTTTGTTTGAAGATATTAAATAGTACTATATCGCAAAACAATATCGATTTATTCAAATTTCGCTATGGGATGCTATAGCTCCAATTTTAGAACAAAGATATCAAATGCAATTTCTCCAATATATGTTATAATGTTTGTTACCTATAGTTTGTGTGAGCACCAGCTCCATTCCAATCACCCTAGTAACAACAATGTAACAAACAAACAAAGTCAAAATGGAGAAATTTTTTTACTAAAGAATAAGATAATCAAATATTTCTCTCTCTTTCTCTTTCAACTCTTCAACCATACAAAAGTTTTAACAAATTTAAAAATCGTTAAAAAGGGCATTCTAACCGGGATTGGCTTAGGGTCAAATGAAACAACCACTCCAGCTATCTCTGTGATCCTCTGTAATAATAGTATAATATATAAAAATTTCATCAGATATAACATTTTTATTGATATTCTTGGTTATATAGCCCTTCAAAATAAAAAAATTAGAAAATAAATGAATGAAAAATATAAGTTACCTCTAGAATATAACGAGCAGCCCATATTTCATCTCCAGCAGAAATACCAACAGAAGGGCCAACTTGGAACTCCCACTATAAAATTGTTATATAATTAAAAAATACTTAACTTTATATAGAAACCAATAAGATACTAATATAAAACAATAAAAAAAAAACATGAATACTAGTACTAGTAAATGTAATTCAGCATTTTAGCCCTTGAAATTGTAATAGTTGATCAATTTAATTTCACAAATTCACATAATAACAAATTAGTCTTTTAAATTAAAGAATATAGATCAATTTTTCCTCTCTATCAACATATTTCTTAAGTCTTTATCATTTTAAAGATTAGAATGTTTATTTACTCTATTGATTTTGTTAGTATTCGACTCCTCTAAAATGAACAATTTATTTTATTTTAAAATAAAGTCAATAATATGAACTATCGATGAAATCATAGTTGAAATTACATGCACTTAACAAATCATGAATCATGAGGGCATTGAAATCAACTATATTTTTTTTCTTTTGATAAGTAAAACTTGTAACAAATCATGAATCATGAGTGTATTGAAATCAACTATATTTTTTTCTTTTGATAAGTAAAACTTAACAAATCATGAATCATGAGTGCATTGAAATCAACTATATTTTTTTCTTTTGATAAGTAAAACGTAACAAATCATGAATCATGAGTGTATTGAAATCAACTATATTTTTTTTCTTTTGACGAGCAAAAACTCAACAAATCATGAATTATTAGTGCATTGAAATCAGCTATATTTTTTTTTCTTTTGGTAAGCACTTAACAAAACGTGAATCATGAGTGCATTGAAATCAGCTATATTTTTTTTCTTTTGGTAAGCATAAACTTAACAAATCGTGAATCATGAGTGCATTGAAATCAACTATATTTATTTCTATTGATAAGCAAAATCAAATATTTTGATGTAATACCTGGCCAGGCATAACCTCTCCATTGATGCCACTAATGTTAATGCCAGCATAAAGACAAGCTTTGTAATGTGCATCAACAATGTCACGACCATAGGCTTTATCAGCACCAATCCCACAATAATATGGGCCCTGATCAAAACAAAAAAATTAATTACACAAAAGAACCTTATATATGAGGAAAAAGTGGAAAAAATTGGAAAAAAAAAAGTTATGTACAGAAAAATTATATGAAAGAAAAGTTATTTGCAAAGAAACATTAATGTAAAGAAATATTAATGTTACAAAAACAAAAATTTAAGGAAAAAGAATTTTTGACATTGTATTGTCCACTTGTAATAAGAAAAACCATTTCCTTAGCACAAAAACATGTATCATGGGTGAAGAAATTGATAATTGGGACAAATCCAAAACAAGATAAACATAAAGGGAACAAAAATCAAGAAGGAAGAAAAAAGGCACTAAATGACAAGGAAAAAATCATACTTGCGGTCCTGGAAAGCCACCAATAGGCCATCCTAGTGGCCAATTAGTATCTTTCTGCAATAATGTATATTCTTGCTCAATACCATACCTGTTAATACATTCAAGAAATATTAATTTTTGATTATTATCATAATATTACTAATACGTTATGACAAATATTCAGAGCGTATAAGTGTTTGTGACACTGATACATGTAGTTACATTCAATCATTTTATTTTTTTTAAATTACTACAGGTGCCAATGATCATTGTCGTGTTTAGTATTCGTCAACAACTTCATATATACTACATAATCTAAAAAAGGGTTTTAAGAATTTAAAAGGATAATAAATGGTATAACTAAGGATCAAAATAGAAGATTAGGAAATACATACCATGGTACCTCAGCAGCAACATCAGGGTGACTGAAAATTTTGGCAGCATTGTATCTCTTGTTTGTTGGGAGTGGTTCACCAGCTGGGGTGTAAACATCACAAATCACCTGAATATTTTTTTTCCACAAAGTGAACATTTGTCAAAAAAATATACATTTTGATTAACTAGGAAGCATTTTCTTATTCAAATATAATTAATATAAAGTATATAAACCAATTATGTCAAAATTTAAAAATTGAACAACTTACAAGAATATTGTTGCCTTGTCTAAATGGATCCTTGAAAATAGCTTGTGGACTTTTTTTTTATTATCAAATAATCAAAACAAACAAAAAGGAAAGAAAGACTCATAAGTTTCTTGTGAAAATAATTAGCAAAAACAATAAAAAAACATATAATTATGAGTGATAAATTGAATCATACTATAAGATAACTTCACTATCTTGTCCTGGAGCTTGATTTGTGCTTGATCCATCATAGTTCCATTTAGGAAGTTTTGAAGGGTCACTCACTGGACCAGGTAGAGTCTGTATATTCAAAATCACCAAAAAAAAAAAAGAATAAATGAATAAATACAAATTTAATTAACATAATGTATATGAAACTTATATTTTTTTTTAATAATGATGATTAATAAGTGATTAAGAAATAACAATTACCCTGGCTTTGCTTCTAAGGTCCATACCAGATCCACCAACCCTGTTTATAATAACATATAAAAAAACATTAATTTTTATTTAATATTATAGATTATTATTGAATATTCCACATAATAGATCAACAAAGAAAAGGGTTTTATGACTTAGCAATAAGAAATAAGAAAACAATACAATAAAAAAAAATATATTACAGATAACTATACAAGGGTTTAATTGTACCAACAACAAGGGTTTTAGGACTTATCCATAAGAAAACTATACAATAAAATAAAATATATTAACACTTTGATCCATAAATAAACCATAGGTTTAGAGGAACATTGAAGAATGAAGAACAACATCTAATTTGAATAAAAGTTCTAAAAGAATCAACCCTTTTCAAATATACCTAGAATCATAGTCAATAACATATCAACAAAGTTGTTACATTAATTTTTGTTTTGTTTTTTGTGGTTATTCATTATCAAAAGATTTTCATAAACAGAACACAAAATCAGAGTCCCCTGTTTAAAAACAGAGTATCCCCTGTTTTCATAAGGTTTATGTAACAAGAAAAGATCCTTAAAACCTTACCATATGTATTCAGCAATAATCTTTTCGGAGGATTCTGAGAGATTGAGGTTGATGAGATCTGAAAGCAAAGACATGATGATGAATAGTGAAGGAAGAAGAAGAAGAACACAGTGTGTGAAAAGCAAGTAATAGACAAATAGCTACAGAGGAATCTCTAGCTTTTTTGTTAAGGTTAAAAGAGAGTGTTTCATATGCTACTATTTATAATGAGTGATATGAAGAAAACTACTAGTAAAGTGAAGATTAATTTGGACGTGGTTTTAGGTGGTTGGAGGTTTTATTTTATCTTTTAGGAATGAATTAAATTTTTAAAATAGGATTATCATTTATTTTTTTCCCTTAAAAAATTGATTACCTTTTAACTTTTTTCTAAAAGAAAAAGAAGAAACATGATAAGTTTGAATTTTTAAATGAATCTAATGAGCATATTTAGCGGTGTAAGATATGATTCTTGTACAAAAAATATGAATTATAGGTGAAGAGCAATGTATGATAGGGTGAGAAAAAAGCATTGTCTTTTAATTTATTTATTAAACTTAATGATGTGGTTGGTGGGTGGGATAGTTCATTTAACTTATATTTACTTTTTTTAGAAAATATTTATGTTTTTCTATTTATTTCTTTTAGGAAAATTTATGTTTATCCGTGTTCAGATGGACAATTCGTATCCATTCCATCCGCTCTTTTTATTGCGCTAATACTTGTAAATTATGAATAATATTTGTTTTTATAAAAATTAGCGTGTCCGTCTTTCTGCTCTTTTTATTGCGCTAACGTTTGAAAATTATGAACGGTGTTTTTTTATAAAATTTTGATTTTGATTAAAAGTAAAAATATAAATGATTTGCTTTCAAATTATAACAAATCAAAGGAACAATGATTATCTCTTTCAATGACACCAACAATATAACAAAAAAATATAATCTAAATTCTTATTTTTTTTAACGACACCAACGGCAATCTTTATCTTTACTAGCGAAAAGACGGGCACGTGCCCGTCTTTCCGCTCTTTTTATACGTTAACGTTTGAAAATTATGAGCGGTATTTTTTTATGAATTTGATTTTGATTAAAACTAAAAATATAAATGTTTGTTGCTTTGAAGTTATAACAAACCAAACTAACCATGATTATCTATTTCAATGACACAAAAAATATAACAAAAAAATAAAATAATATAGATAATTTTTTTTAGCGACATCAACAATAATCTTTATTATATAAAAAGTTGTTTAAGGGTATAATTGGGATACTGAAAAAGTATGTATAAATATTCCCATCTAGTTTGTTACACTTTTTAAATGATAAAAGAAAAAAATCAGACATATATATAATCATATTGTGTTTGTTATATTTTTTTAATATTTAAATTTATTCTTATTCTTATCTATTTGTTACATGTATTGAAAATTGAGGGTATTTTTGAAAGAAAAAATTCAACCCAAAAGTGTTGAAAGAGGTTGTTTTCTTCATATATTGTATAAAGAGATTATAGACAAAATTGTTTTAGGGTATAATTGAGATAATGAAAAAGTAAATATAGATATACTCTTTTGGTTTGTTATACTTTTTAAAGGATAAAGGAAAACAAATTGGACATATATCTACTTATATCGTGTTTGTTACACTTTTATTTTAATATTTGAATTTACTCGTATCTATTAGTTATATGTGCTATTTGTATTGAGATGTAAGGGTAATTTTGAAAAAAAAATAACCAGCCTAAAAAAGCCGAAACATGCTATTTTATTTATATATAAAATTATATGTTTATATTTTCTTTGAAAAAAAAAATTATGTTTATCCTTTTCAATCACACAACAAAATAGCAGTAGATAATATAAACTTTTGTCTTTTTCAATGACACTAAAAATATAGCATAAAACAATTTGTTTAAGGTTATAACTTAAATAATAAAAAATTCAGTCCATAATTTTCTAAAAAAAAAAAACTATTTTTAAATTATTAGTTTAAATAATATTATAAAAAAGATAAAATAATAAATAAGATATTTTAAATAAATGGTTAAATTAAAAAGAGAAAAAGTCAACTCAAATTAATGTATTCTCTTTTAACTAGTCTTTAGATGGGCACTCTATGCCTGCCTATTTATGTTTACAATGATGTAACATGTGTAGATTATTTATTTTTTTTGAAGGAAACGTGTGTAGATATTTTTTATTTTTTTATAATCCAAGAGCAAAATGAAATAAAAAAAAATAGTGTCCAACCAAGTTGGTATCATACTCTAACAAGATGCCAATTGTTCATATATTATTAAAAAAAAAAAAATTACATAAAAACTGGGGGGACATAAAACATGATCCAATCAACAACCCTAATGGATAAAACAAAAAATAAACAAAAATATGCACAAAGTGGATCCAACCCTAAACAATTCTAACAATTATGCGCGGGTTTAAAGTTTGGTGAATGAATCGATCATAAACACGAAATCGGATAACGTAACATCAACTTCCTGCAACAACGACAACAAGCATTGGCGACTCTTTCGAATCCATTTAGTCCCATGACAAACAACAGGATGACTGGGATAGATAACCACAGATAAATGCTTGAAAGTGGGGGTGGATTTGACCGCTAACACGGTAATTAGCGAATCCACGCGCACCAACTGAGTAGCAGATTAAACAGTGGAAACAAAACATACAAATCTCAGCGCCAAGCAAACAAACTATCGCGCACCAGTGCACAATTCAGCGCACTCGCGTACGGACACGGAACCAAATTTCAAAAAAGAGATTTGTGATGTTTGCAAGCACGAAACTTAGATTTTGAGGGTAGTGAGGTAACCTGACTGCCAACACGGATAACAAGTTTACTCATTAGCAACCCACTGCAACAAAAAACAATGAGCATTTATGGTTATTTCGAGCCTAACATTCTATTGTCAAATTAATAGTGACTCAGATAAGACGGCGACAATGGCGTTAACTGTGAACCACCACCGTTGAGAAACTAAACCACCAATCGAGCACAGTCGAAGACTTCACGTTCGATGTTGAAATATCTCGCTTGAAAAACCCAACCAACCACATCAACGACGAACAGACTCCACCGTTGTGATGGAGGCGTTTTGAACAAGAACCATCACGACCTAAAAAAGGTTGGAACGGATTACGAAACCTAGCAACAGTCTCAAATCCGCAAAGAGCGAATCCAGATCATGCATATCATAGCAAAAACACACCAAACTAGATCTTGCTAGAAAACCCAGATTTTGAAACCGCGGAACCTTGACGAACCGTCACCATACTGCTAGAAGAAATCAAGAACGATATGACCGCCGTCGTATTGTTATGTGCTACCCCGAGAGGGTTGGGGTGTGATGGTGCAGAGAACAACTCTCATCGCACCACCATTTGTCGTGGTTACAATGTGGAGGCGGAGGTTGGATTTTGGGGAATGAGGCGGCGATAAACTTAGAGAGAAGGCAAAGAAAGGTTTTTAGGAGCGAATCTAGATTCAACGTGTGTAGATTATAAGTTTTTTTTTTATAATTTTTTTTTTATTTTGACTAGCAAAAAGACGGGCACGCGCTCATTTTATTGCGCTAACGTTTGATAATTATGAACAGTGTTTTTTTAATGAAATTTGGATTTTGATTAAAACTAAAAATATAAATTTTTGTTGCTTTCAAGTTATAACAAACCAAACTAATCATGATTACCTATTTCAATGACACCAACAGAGAGGTTCTGGTGAGAAGCGACTAGGATAGGCTAGGGTTAGGGATGATTGAAAATGATTAAAGTGGTGCTCCGAGAGTGGCATCTGAATCATTCTCATAATATTCCAGGTAAAATCTCTCAATTAATAGATCGCATTGCTGTGTTGGATGAGAAAGGAGAGGTATCTACCTTGGAGGATAAGGAGGTGGCAGATTTACACGGTCTTTCTAGAGAGCTACATTCTTTATCTAGAATTCATTCCAGTATTTGTTGGCAACGGGCTCTCTTTCATTGGTTACGGGAAGGGAATGCTAATTCGAAATATTTTCATGGTACAATGTCAAGTAGGAGGCATGTTAATTCTATTTATGTTATTGAAATTGGAGGTGTCTCGGTGGAGGGTGTCAGTAATGTCAGGAAGGATGTGTTTAATCATTTTTCGGATCATTTTAAGGCGCCTAATATGGTGCGGACCTGATTAAGCCATTTACTATGGAGGAAGTCAAAAATGCGGTCTGGGAAATTGACAGTTTCAAGTGTCTCGGCCCGGATGGTGTTAATTTTGGTTTTGTCATACCCCAATTTTTGACCAAGAAATGTCACTGACACGTGTCGTTGGACCCTGCATTCATACGTCGTCTGACCCCGATTAGTCTCTGATTTTCAGTGAAAAATTCGGCAGAGAGGTATTTTAAAATACCTCATGTTAGATTCCGAGT
>Ga0315915_1008802_pt1 | contig 11689 bp, 5 predicted proteins | sample MpolbnodulesMG_FD_207738 | JGI IMG/M metagenome (GOLD analysis project Ga0315915, IMG submission 207738) | Medicago polymorpha root nodule microbial communities from Los Angeles, California, United States - branched nodules | ecosystem: Host-associated > Plants > Roots > Nodule | place: USA... | reverse complement strand
TGACTTCAATCCAACTCAGTACAGCACACAAACCAGTTATCCAGACCAACCACAATACTCCTCGTTCAACCTACCAACCCCTCCACACATTGTAAATTATCCCCAAACAAACTACACACCTCAATGGGCAAATTCACAAACTAATACCATAGAAAGTCTGGCAGCAGGGTTTAATGACGATGACTTCGTTAATGACATCTGGACCAACTCAGCTTCACAAGTGCAAAATGAAGTCACTATGGAAACTAATGATGATGTTGAAATTCTTGACGGTGATGTGGAACAGGAAGAGCACGAGGAAGAGGAAGAGCAAGAGCACGAGGAAGAGCAAGACCAACGACCCGTACGAAATAAAAAAGATAAATTATGTGCTACGGGAGGTCATAGTTTACATTGGCGTAGTTGGTTGCCGCGGAGGAAGTAGTTTATATTTTTATTTCTTATAAATAAACTAATAAATTTTTATTTTAATTTATCATTTAGTGTATTTTATATATATATATATATATATTGTGCCAAAAAAAAACGAAAAAAAAAAATTAAAAAGTCATTCCCGCCAGTCAAAACGGCGGGAACCGAAAAAAAAAATCAAAAAAAAAACCGTCCCATCAGTCAGCCTGTGGCCGACTGCCACGTGTCAGGCGTAGGCTTATTCCCGCCATTTGAAACGGCGGGAATGGGGAAAAGGACAAAAAAAAAAAAATTCCAAAAATGAAAGTGGGTCATTTTGGAAAATTTTTCTCAAAGGGGGTCAGACTTGAAATTTTTTTGGGCAATAGGGTCGGAAAAAAAAAAAATTCTGATAAAATCATATAAGCAAGAAACTACCTTGACTAAAAATAATGTTTAATAACTTCTTTCCTTGTCTAAAAAGAAATGTTTATGTCACCATTATTGTTCAGTTTCTAATAATTTTCCACTTTTCATTAAGAGAAAGATAGAGAAGATCAGAAGAGGGGTTTGGTTGAGAGGATCTAAAATCTTTGGTTGGATTTAGCGAATAGAGCTAATCTTTGGTAAAAAGATCATTGATTGAAGCTATATCAGAATTCAGCATTTTATGCATTACCTTGTGCAGTTATAAGTGTTCTCTTATGTTATGTGATAACATATGTTTTTATTCCTTTGATTTCTAATTTGAATAATGAATCTCTTTCGAGTTATGTGACTTGCCTGAACCAAAATCGGCATTTCAACGAGCATCAAATTGAAAGTCAAAATGAAAATATCATTAATAGTGTTTTCCAACAGAAATCTCATGGTGGGAATCAAAATGGAAGGTTTTCTAGCTAAAGACTCAAGTTGGGCTGAGAATACATTTCTTATGTTCAAAGCTTAGTATATAAGAACATATCACCAAATGCAAAGTGTAACGCCGCAATTGTCATATTTTTAATTATTGTGAATATATTCTTAATTATTTTAAGTCAATATAATTAATGCTAGCAGTTAATGCATTGAAATTGTGTAATTAATTTATAATAAAGTCAAAAATAGTTTCCTTTTATGGTAATAATTCCCTTTTATGGTATGCTTAACCAGTGCCCTGGGGGCACCGGTTAGCAGGACCCAAATTATATTGATGAAATTTCTTCTTCGTTTTCATCTTGTTCTTGTATCTTGTCAAATGAATCTTCCACTTTTTCTTCCTTTTGAACATTCACGGAGTCTTTTATTTTTCTTCTCTCAAATTCGTTCTTTTACTTTGCATTTGAAATTTTTGACAATTGTTACTCATCTTATTTATAGAATTTTAACTATTCTTGGAACCATTATTCGTAACAAGATTTTGCTTAAATTTAAAGATACAAGAAACAATTTTAAAAAAAGAAACTTTAGTTTTCTAAATAGATATCATTAATTAGTTTTATTGAAAAAGATAAGAGTAATTGACAAATGGTATAATTGACAAATTGTACTCTTAAAATGCCAATATAGCAGTTAAATATGAACGAAAAATTCACCCTAAATAGACACTTAAAAAGGAACGGAGGGAAGTATATCATGTAACATAATAATATAAGGACCCGTGAGCATAACTCAATTGGCAGGGACATGCATTGTTATATGCAGAGGCCGGAGTTCGAACCTAGACACACCACTTATTCACCTAGCCACTAGGCTGTTTGACCAAAAACTATAAGGAACAAACTTTTGTCAGCCTTTTATTTATTTTTTTAAACAAATCTACGCTTAATAATTAATTATATTTTCAAATTTTAATTATACGCCACCTGTCATACCCCAAATTTTGACCAGTTAATTGTTTTCATTCGTATTTTAAAGTCCTTTTCGTATTTCGATAACCAGAATTTTCGTATTGTCTTTACGTATATTTTTATTCGTGTTGAAGCGTTTAATTTCGTTTTTTAATTCGTTTTAAATATTTAAAATCTTTTGCACATATTTCAGTTTTTTTATTTCGTTCGTTATCAGTTAAAAGTCGTTTAGTTTTTTTATCGTTTCAAACGAATTTTCGGCAGAGAGGTATTTTAAAATACCTCATTTGGTTACCGAAAGGGACTTTTTTATTTTTTTATTTATTTAGTTATTTGGTTCTTTTTTTTTATGCCATTTAAAATTAATTTTCAATTTTTTATAAGTAATTTTCGTTTTTATTTATCAATTTTGTCAAAAAGTCTTTGGGTCCAAAGTCAAGTCCAGCCCTTTTATGTCAGAGCCCATTAGGGGCAATTTTGTCCTTTTTTTCCATCTGCAGCAGAAACCCTACTTTTCAGATATAAATAGTATTAATTGCACTGTTCCCAAAAAAAAGTCAGAGGAAGTCAGAGATCAATCATTGCTGCCGCACAAACACATTTTCTTTCCTCTCTCATCAAAACTTTAGATCAAAACATAAGAAAACTCACAAAAATTCATGATGAACATCACATGAACATCATGAACGTTCAAACATAATTTCCAGAATCACCAAACAAGCCATAACAACACAAACATACACAAATCATCACCAAAGGACAGATCCGAACCACACAATCATCACACAGATAACCATAAGCTCTCGTTTTTACAGACTTGGTTTTCGGATTCAACGAAATCGAACCAAACAGAAACCAAGTCGGTGAAACTTCGTAACAACACACCACAAATTTGTTTCTCTTACCTTTGCATATTTCTGGATCTCGAATGACATGAGCTCGGATCTAAATCAAACGGACTTGAAATTCACAAAGAAAGAAGGACCGTTGGACTCGTGAAGTTTTCCGTCACTCTTTGTAGCGTTTCCCTCCGATCTGACAGAGGTAATGCTTTCTTTCTCTTGTTTTATTCCGATCCGTACCTTTTGTAACTTCGTTTTTTGTTAGAGAAGTGTTTGTGAAGAGTTTTTGTTGATAAAGTATTTTGTAGATCTAGGTTTTTTGAGGCCGAATTTCAAAAATTTAAGGTTGGATCTGTAAAGAGGAGAAGAAGAGGAGTCTGTTGGTATAAAACTTTCGGAAAAAATTTTAAAAAAAAAGCTCCGACGCGGCGGCGCTATGGCCGACCACCGCATCGGAGCGTTTCCGACCACCATCCTTTCTTCTTCTCAGGCAAGTCTTTTTTTAGAGAGAGGTGAGAGCTTCTCTCTCTAAGTTTAACTTAGAGAGAGAAACGTTTTGGTTTATGTGGTTTTTTTGTTTGGAATTCAAATTTATAGTGTTGTTTTTTTGGTATTCCTATGCACATGGATTTATGGTGCTCAAATGAGCCTTTGAGATCTAGGCCGTTGGATCTGAGATCCAACGGCCGATGATGATTATGCTTTAATCATGTGTGCCTCTTTACTTCTGTTATTGTATGTCTGTTTGGTTAGGGCCGTCCGATGGTAGATCTGACGACTATGCTTCGTTTTCAGTTGTTTTTTGCTGCATCGTAACTTGTGTTGTTATTATAAGCTCACTGTGTAAACCGTTAGATCTACGATCTAACGGTCTGCTGTGCTTCCCTGTTTACTCTTTATTATCCATTTTTTTTAAACCCTTTGATTTAAATCGAACGGCTGTGATGAATTGTTTGATGATTGAATCTGGACCTCCTGATTCATCGGACGGTCCAGATTTAATCTGCCTGAGCCAAACCCGTTGACCCATATTTTTGAACCGGTTCGACCCACCCAGGGCCCAGTTTACGAACCGACCTGCTTCTTATGCTTAAGCCCAATACTTTTCTACTGTTTTGCTAAATACACCTTTGTTTTCAATTATTACACCATTTTCTTTCAAAGTTGTATTTTCTCCTTGTTTTCTTTCCTTTAAAAATATTTTTGCTTTGTATTAATTGTTTATTGCACTGTTTTTATTTGTTTATATTATCTTTCATTATTTTTGCTTATCATCTCATGCATATTTGATTGTTATCATTTTTATTTTGTTTTAGTATAATAGGTTTATTATGTTTAAATTCTTGCTTTCTTTTTGCTTCTTGCTATTTATTTGTTTCTTGAAGAATTAGCATGTATTTAGGTACAATGTAATACTCATATAATAAAAGTAGCACCGACACAAATCACATTTATTTTCCGCATTATGACATAAATTGCGATCGAGGACAAAAAACGAATTAGGGACAAAAATAGGTTAATTATTGGACTTAAATCATTTTATTAAAATCAAACAACTAGTAATTTTAGGTTTATCTTCATAACTTGAGAATTTACTTGGATCCAACATCCATTGTAAATATCTCACTTTTTTTTAAAAAAAAAATGTTATGTCGTTACGCTTAGTTTATTAATTCGCGTTTAGTTTAGAAAAAAATCCTTTTTTTTTTACCAAAAAAAAATTTAAATATGCAAAAAAAACTCAAAAAATGTTTCTTAAGAAACCTTGGACCAATCCAAGTGCCTTTTTCTTTTATTTTTCTTAATCAAAAATCTAATCAACTTAACTTTCATTTTAGACTTCTTCTTTTGTAAAATAAAATTGGACTAACCTCACTTTATTTTTGCTCTCATGCCTTGAGGCCTCTTTCCCCTTCTCAAAATCATTTTCAAAATTATAAAATTAACCTAACTCACAAAAAACAATTTTGGAGAGTGAACTACAATGGTTTTGATCCCTTTTTAGGGTATGTAGGCAAAGGACCCAATCCTTTCAAATCAAATAAAAATGAACATACTTCTTCTCCCCCCATTCTTTCACTTAGACATTTAGGCAAGTATTTTTAAGTAAGTAATTAATTTAGCACAAGATAAATTAGGCGAAAGGTTCCTACGGAGTACCGTAGTCGTGTAGGGTGCTTAACACCTTCCCTCCGCGAAATCAACCCCCGGATCCAAAATCCTTTAAGGGTTTTTACTTATTTTTCCCTTCCCACAAATAAAATTAAGAGTTCAAAGATTGAGGGTTCAAAACCAATCAATGGATTGATACCCGAAAATCGAGAGCACACCACCATATTAAACTATTTTGTAATTTTTAAATATAAATATGCGCTGCCATAAGAATTTAAGAAACTAAAAAAATAACTAAGAATCCTTTATTATAAAAGTTAGACTTGCCATGCTGGTAGTTAGCCCTAATCACTTCAAAATTTTCCTCCTTGGCTAGCATTAAATGCACCTTCAACTTCTAACTACTCACTAATCCCTCTTAATTTCTTATTTGAATTTCAAACTCAGCCATCATTACATGACATCAAATATGCATTAACCTTTATTATAAAAAGCTAGACTTGCCATGCTGGCCAGTTAGCCTTAATCACTTCAAAATTTTCCTCCTTAACTAGAATTAAATGCACCTTCAACTCCTAACTACTCACTAATCCCTCTTAATTTTTTATTTGAATTTCAAACTCAGCCATTATTACATGACAACAAATATGCATTAATGACGCTAATCACCTGCTTAATTAGGAGATGTATCATCAAAAAGTCAATGGGCAGAAACAATTCCACTAGGTGGGCGCATTTATTCTGATGTTTGGAACTTGGCATTGGCCATTGGATTAAACATAATGAGTTTTTATTTTCATTTATAGCATGTTGGCACATGTTTGAATTTTTAGCTGTATAATGTCGTTTACAGCTGAACCTTTTCTATATGTATAGCTATTTCTTTCTCTGGTAGTTTTAACTAAAAATTCGAACTTCAACCCAAAGGCAGTCATGGTGGATGTTCAATCTGCCAGACAGGTCACTCAATTCGCCATATACAACACTAAAGGTATTATTTTTGTTTTCCCTTTATATTGGATAAATCTTATATAGAAATAGCTATATAACCATCGAGTTTGCTTCATGGATAAAAGGTGGTGCTAAATTTTTTATTTTGATTCATCCATTGTCAGATGTTGCACTATGGGAGTTTGACATAATTGATCCGGCCTATATCACGTAGAGTTTCACCTGGACATGTTTGTTTGTATCTTGAAACACATGTTTTGATTCATCAAGTGATATTTGCATATAAACGTATTGCTATTTATTGGTTCATGCCAAGCCTCATAAGTTTACACCAAAAATAAGTTTCTCATTAAATGGCACATGTGAGCAACTCACTGGAGCATAAATTTTCAATTCAATGACCTTTTTAACTTAGTTGCATCCAAATTTAATGTGAGAAGCATGGGAATGTCTAGAAAACACCTTAACATAATTTCCCACTTTTCTCATTATGCGACTGATATGTTGTTAGAACTGTACAACTGTTTTTACATTATAAATAAAATTGTGAAACTATGAATAATTTATGGCCATTCTACTGCATTTTCAAATAGTTAATATGCGCTTTTTATACTATCAACAGAGTTATGTTAACTTAGGCACGAGTCTCACAAAGGAGATTGGTCATTCGTTGAATCGGTATGTGACATTGGTTGAACCAACTCTTATTATTTTGAGTAGTATAAGTATTTCATTTATTTGTCACCTGTTTGAAATTGGTAACTTATGTCTGATATGCACGCATTTTTTACATTTAGGCTTTCACTTATGCTAAATTTGTCGACGACATCATCAATAGAGACTCAACGAATATTGGTCTGATAAACGATTCAGGACATTATTGGTTACTGAAACTTGAGTTTGATGATGAAAATAACACGATCAGATATGGGGGAGATTTGATGTCATTTTGCATACTCCATAGCATAGCGATTAGGAATTTCAATTTAAAGCTTAGGACACACACTTCACTTGGGTTGTAGGATGCAGCAACAAAGTTAATAGAAAAAGCTATAAATTTAAGCCTAATTGAAAAATCTTGAGGAGGTGTAGAATAGAAAAAGCTATAAATTTAAGCCTAATTGGAAAATCTGAGGGTGTGTAGTTAAGCACCCTGGGATCAATGTGGCTCCGCCACTGAGTAGTAGCATCCTTAAATGTTTGGTTGTCCATAACCCATTAATCATTAATCATTTAGACTATATAACTAGCACTTATTAGTTTATACTCTGTCATTTCTGATTTCGTCTTTGTATCACTAACTATATAAGTGTTCATACCCAGGTTATCTCTTTCACTGTCTGACGTTAAAATTCCTTTCAAGTTTCAACGAAAACAGTTTCCTTTAGTTGTTTCATTTGCAATGACAATTAATTAGAGCCATGGGCAATCACTTAAGAATGTTGGAATTTATTTGCCAAGTCCAGTGTTTTTGCATGGTTAGTTATAGGTTGCAATTTTAAGAGTCACTTCAAAGACGGGTTGAAGATACTAATCACTAATGAAGATGACGACAACACCACTACGACCTCAAATGTTGTTTATCATGAAGTATTTCGTAATGTATGATGATTTAAGTTCGACTAAATAAAGATTTAGTTTACCTTATTATTATATGTTATCATTGTCATACAAGTCATTATGTTTACATTTTATCATATGTCTTCTATTTGTGATTATATATTAATAATGTGGCGACTTATTCGTTCAAATTCAGTTCGGTATGACCCGTGTGATAACACGAGTCAAGAGTCTAGTTTTAGTAATTTTTGGAATGAATACTGTTTTAGCTAAGCGTTTATCATCATCGACTATTCTCACTTAACATAATTAAGGAAGTAACTGTCCCTTCGGGGACATCCGATAATTAAGCTTTGAACTTTCTATCATATGGAAGCATTGTCATTGACCATATTAAAGCTTAGTATGAGATCTGATTCAACTTTCTATCATTTGGAAGAAGCATTGTCATTGACCATGCATTTTAATTAAAATGTGAACTCATACGCATCCACCATCCAGCAGAGCATTGGATTTGTATATTACACAAATATTAATTTCATCATTATTTAAGTATAAAATAGCAGGGGCAATAGTTGACTTGCCAAACATACACATGTTGGAAATATCTGTATGAATCATGTATCATCAACGACAACAACAAAATTTGCATGAACATGCGACATGCACTTTCCCTTAAGTTTATTAATAAAACTTAATAATTGTGGTTGAATGAATTTGAATCCTCTCAATTCAAACTCTCCATCAATTTCTCTCCATCTCTCTCTTAATTAACCTTGACTTTTTTTTTTTTTTTAAGGATTTTGTAATCATTTTTCCTCTCTTAATTTAGAGGAATAGAGCAGATCAATTTTCTATTTATTTTGACATGTTCCGGTGATGTGGACAAGAATTGATTTTGTCTCTAAAATTGATTATAACTTAAAGCTAGGATTTATAACTTTTGACTCAACATCATATTTTTTTTCACTAAAATTTATTGTTCTACTTTTAGATAAATCTATTTGAACATGAATCACTTTACATTCCACTCACTTGTATGTAAAATCAATTTTACCGAATAATTCATTCAAAATCATTTTTGTCACTGCAAAACTTCACACACCCTAGGATCCAAATCCATTGCTGGATATGGCGAGTGGGGTTAATTCCCACTAAATATTTTTGAAAAAAAAAAAGTCCTTCAAGACTAATATTTCATCAAAATTAATATAAAACTCAATTAGCACTCTATTATATTCTTGTCACATGTTTGCAAAGCCTAACTCAGCAGGTAATGTTAATATTGTTAGGTTGAACATCTTTATTTAAGTTTGATCTCGGTGCCTTGAAGTTATGTGTGAGTTTTATGTTGTATTTGTGACTTCATATATGAACCCAAAAAAATATATTATTGGCACGTAAGTACGCTTCCTTAACTATGAATTGGGCCTAATTGTAAATATGAAGTTTCTTGAGCAAAATCATTTCCTAGAGAGAATGTACCAAACCTTGGAATGGAACTTGTATCGGGAAGTCCAGGTAGAGAGAAATAGAGACGTTACCTCAAAAAACGATGAAGGTTTTGCGATGAATGGTAAAATTAATTTGGAGTGTTTCGTTTGCGTTTTTCTTTATCATTCATCGCAAAATCTTCATCGTTTTTTGAGGTATAGAGGAATGTTTTGAAGTAATGTCATTTTTTGAGTAAATTCAAATCCTTTTAATAAATTTTATTGTTTGAATGATAATTTAGAGAATTTTCAATTTCATGGAAATTTATAAAGTATTTTGTTCAAGTTAAATTTAGAGAATTTCAAATGACATCTAAAAGTTAAGAATTTCAAAAATTCTTCATTAGATTTTTTTTTTCAAATTTTGCATTTGTGTACTCATATTTTTCAAAATTTTCAAATTGACCTTAATAAATTGACGTCTAATTTTTTAAAAAACTAGAAATTGAAACCTCAAATTTTTTTCAAAATTTACAAATTGACCCCTCAAAATTTTCGAATTATGTGAATTGACCCCTATTTTTCAATTTCCAATTTTCAAATTTGACCCAAAATTTTAAAAAGGGGCCCAGAAATAATAACGATGAAATCATTTCGTATTCTATCCAAACAAAAATTTTAAAAATGAAAGCAATTCAATTGAATCATATGAATTGCTTAAAATTTTAATTGTAATACACGTTAGGGCTAAGCACTTTTGTTGTGGTTGGACTGAATGAGGTTTAAACCATTCAATCATTTGTAACTCTTTATATTTTTATCTATATATGGTGTTACAGATTCATCGGCTTCCCATTTACCAAAAAAAAAATTAGATCTAAAGTATTACAATTCCAAAGGAATGGGCATGTTCTGCCTCATCTTCTTAGCCAACTTCTAGATTCTAAAGGTCTTTGGATGCCTCATCTTCACACAAACCCAGCAAGGGATGGGCATGTTCTGCCTCATCTTCTTAGCCAACTTCTAGATTCTAAAGGTCTTTGGATGTCGACATTTTCGATTCTCACCTCCACCAAGAATGTTTATAAACCCTTACAAGGGAAATGAAGTTGACATTTGACAATCTATCATTTTTTTTAGAATGAATAAGAATTTGTAAAAAATATTGACATAAATTTTTTTAAATAAAAGGACACAAAAAAAATGAGATTAGTTTGTTAGGTTATTTTTTGTTTACAATGAAATCAACTAGATCATCGATCCGTGCTAACGCACGGGTCATATCGAAGGTAATATTTGACGGTAATAGGTAACAAAATAGTTTAGATGAATGTCATGATTGTCATATAGTATTTCATAATATTAAGAAGCATAAACGTTGGTATTGTACCATAACATAATATTTCCAAGACATCGTCCTTGGTATCGTAACGTAACATAATAAGTTAAGTATAGCGAGACGGGTTAACATTTATAAGTAAGAGATTAGGTTAAGTATAGCGAGACGGGTTAACGGTTATTCGTTTCCAAAAAAAAAAAGCATATAATTAGGAACATAATTTTATTTTACTTTTTAGATAAACATTAAATGCAAAAGTGTGGAGGAAAAATTAGGTTAAGTATAGCGAGACGGGTTAACATTTATAAGTAAGAGATGAAGTTTGAACCTAAGACATCATGCTTACCACCCAAATCCCTTATCATTTGACCAATCTTAGTTGCTTTAGTTTGTTAGGTATTATAAGCCGACAAAACAAATTAATTATTTAATATTATAAAAAATATTAAAAAATATTATATATATATATATATAGGAGAGATCAAATTACAACAATACAAACAAAAGAGTTAGACCACCAAGAATTAAAATCCAAGAAATAATTAGGTTTTTGAGCAGTGCCTATGATCACTTGATTAGTTTGAATGTGGAAATTGATGACCGCTCCAATCATATTTTATGGCTTAAGCAAATTCTGCTTAAGGTCAATATTTTTATTTGGTATTTGTTTCTAAATAGATTAGCAACTAAGATGAATATGTTTAGGAGAAATATACTGGATTATAATGATTCTTTTTGTTTGACCGCTTGCGGATTGGTTGAGGATTATGATCATTTGTTCTTTTCTTGTGCTTTTTATGGCCAACTTTGGCTTTTAATATCGGGATGGTTAAGCATCTCAACGACTCTTCAATGTTCCTTGTTTGAGCATTTTCTTCCGTTTGAAGGTCTTAGGGGTTTTTCCAACAAGTCTCGTTTGGTTTTTAATATTATTTGGATTTCAACTTTTTTTTATTATTTGAAAGGACCGCAATATGAGGCATTTTCGCAATAAATCGGAACAACTTCTATCTATATTGAAAAAAGTTAAACTTCAAGCGTTTTAGTTGTTCAAATCTTATAATGTTGTTTTTTATTTTGAGTATTCGGTTTGGAGGTTAAATCTTTTATTATGTTTTCAGGTTGTAACGTAATTTTTTTTTTTTGACTACTTTGTAGTAGCTTGTAGATTGTCTCATTGTAATTTTTAAATACTTTAACTTCCTTTAGTACACCTTTTACTAGAGGAGGTTG
>Ga0315915_1008795_pt1 | contig 11695 bp, 5 predicted proteins | sample MpolbnodulesMG_FD_207738 | JGI IMG/M metagenome (GOLD analysis project Ga0315915, IMG submission 207738) | Medicago polymorpha root nodule microbial communities from Los Angeles, California, United States - branched nodules | ecosystem: Host-associated > Plants > Roots > Nodule | place: USA... | reverse complement strand
CAAACATTTCATCAAACACTTGGAGTGCAAATTATACATGAACCCTAAAACTCAAATTACAACATTAACATGCAAACATCTAACCACAATTAAGCAACATAAGTCATTTACATGTAACATTGTATCATTTCTTGCAAGCAAAATCAAAATTTAAACAAACCTTAAATCTAAAAAAAAAACTACAACATAAACATGCAAACATCTAAACATTTAAGCAACACATGTCATTTTCATGTACACATTGTATGATTTCTTGCCAAAAAAACTAAAATTTAAACAAACCCTAAATCTAAAAAAAAATTAATTTAAGAGGAAAAATTTAACATATAAACATAAAAGTTTAATGGTGTTTGATTATGAAGACTTGCTTGTTATTAAAGTGTTGTTTGATTTGAACTTGAAGGAATTTTGGGTTTGGGTGATTTGAGAGAGATTTTTGAGATTTTAGATGACAAATGAGGAATGAAGTGTTCTGTCATCTTTAAGACAGCATGTAGCGCCACTTAACTAGCGCAGCGCAAGTTAACTCACGCAGCGTTAGTTAAGTGGCGCAACGATTAACACTTGTGCGAGTTAACTAACGCAGATGCATTTTGGACATGGCTGCAGGGTGCGAGCGTTTGTGCTGGGGGAAGAGCAGTAATCTTGATTAATTAGTATTTGACGTTCTACTTATATGTTTAGTTTCTCTTTTACAAGGATTAAAGTTGATTCTAGGCTCTAAGAAAAAAATTAATTATAAAATTGATTATGATAAGTTTCATTACTCTTGAGTATAATGAATTTTGTCTTTTGAATCGATTCTACTTGAAGCAAGCTTTGATTCTAAAATTGATTTTGACATTTAAATACATTTTTCAACTTACTTTTATATAAATGTATTTAAACATAAATGACTTTACATTCAACTCACTTTCAACCATAATCAAATTTTACATAATTAATTCACTCAAAATCAACTTTTATCAATGCAAAATCAAATATACAATATGAATTTTACCATTTAAACTTTAAAATTATCTCACATATTTACCTTTTTTTATTAAGTTTTCGAGGAAATCCTAGGTAATTACAAATATTTTGACACGATATTTGAGCACAAATACATGTTTAGAAAAATGTAGAATAGAAAATAATTAATTAATAGACAGTTTTAAAATAATTAAATGATATACTTTTATGTATATCTAAATAGTGCGCCCAAATAATTTTGAGCAACACAATATTTTCCTAAGTTCTCTTTTATCCCTTTCTCCCTTGGTTATTTTTCTCTCTATTCCTTCCATCTTTACATGGACGGTCTCTTCCTTCATCTCTTTTTCCGACTCTGTTTGTCTTCTCAACGGTATTTGGAGTCGAGTTCAACACTAAATCTTAAAGCTTATAGATGTGTAGAGATTATATTTTCCTCCAAGTGAATGAATCTCGCTTAAGAGTCATAGGAGACCATTTCTTCAAAAAAAAGAGTCATAAGAGAACATGTTACAAAATCTAATATAGAAATACTTTCTTCAAAAAACATTTTTTTCTTTCCGCGAGCATAACTCAATCTTTAAGGGCAATATATTGTAATATGCGAGGGTTGAAGTTCAAACTCCAAACATCCCGGTTATTCATTTTACCACTCGTCTACTTGACAAATTTTTTTTAAGGAATAAATATAGGTGAATTCTATCGTTTTAAGATGAGGGCTCAATACTTTCATATTATAACAAACTATATGTATCTTTTTCAATAATGACAATATAACAAGTATAATATAAATTTGAGTAAATTACACTTCCCTCCCCTCAAAGATGTTTGAATTACACTCTTCTCCCCTCTCCTCTTATTCAAAACATATTAGAAAACATTCCACACCCTTCCCCTTAAAGAAGCTTGAATTACATTTCTCTCCCATCTTATATTAGAAAAAAATGGTATTGCGGTTTATTTTAATATAATCAAAATTTGAATATATATTTTTCGCTATTTTTTATTCCGAATTTCATTGACATATAGTTTTAAATCCTATTATAAAATATGAAACAAATCAAAATTAAATTAAAATATGTGAAAAAAATTTACCAAGAAAAAAAAATGTGAAAAATTACTAAAGACAATAAAGTATGGTTATTAAAAAGTTAATTTTATACTCTAAATTATAAATTTGATAGCAAAATATTTAAATTTAATTATCGTTGACATTTAAATTATAAAAAAATGAATTTATTTTTTTTAAATGGTGGTTCAAAATTAGTATATATCATAAAATAATTTATTTATGTTAAAATACATTAAAGTGTAGTGCATATTTAATTATAAAGGTAAATGGCTGCAATTCAAGCATGATGGGAGTATACATTTTACTTTTCAAGGGAGAGAAGTGTATATTTTAACATAAGTGGGAGAAGAGTGTAATTCAAGTTTATTTTAGGGGAGGTAAGTATAATTTACTTTATAAATTTTTATATTTTTGAATGACACAAATAAGATAACATTCTAATATTCAAATTTATTTAGGAGTATAATTGAAAATGAAAAAAACAAAAAATCGCTTTGTATACCATATAGATTATAGAATCGGCAATCCTACTTCTCTTAGAAAGAATCGCAGTTCCTAAAATTTGTACTAAATTTTCTCTGTAGGTAATACCGTAATAGGGATAAATTTCTAATAACACGGCACTGCTTATTATTGGTTTAAATTACATGCAATCCAAATTCACCCGTACTGCTTACGATTTGGAGAACTTTACGAGAAAGGGTTTCAAAAGAAAGATTTTGAAATGAAAATGGAAACTTCCATTGTTTAGTAAGCAACAAATATAGGAAGGCATGAAGAAACTGCATGGGTCTCTCATGTGAAATTTTTCCATGTTCAAGTGAAAGGAAAATATATGTTGTACTACATCAATCTCTAATAAATTTCATTCAACTATTAAACACGAATTAAGAACTGGAGTAATAAATTTGACTAATGGAGTTGATTTAACGGAAGAGACTAAATTATTAAGAACTGGAGTAATAAATTTGACTAACGGAGTTGATTTAACGGAAGAGACTAGATTATCACATTGTCTCGAATCAATGTTCGCTCTTGATTGTAAAAGATGTTCATATCTAATAGTATCCGACAAAATTCGATATCAAAACAAAATCTGATATCTTTTTTTTATCACCATCGTCTTAAATCTTTATCTCTTTTTTTTATCTTTATCATATCTTCTTCTCAAACCCATAAATATCAAAACAAAATCCAATATCTTCGAATATTAGTGGCTCAAATCAACATTCAGAAAACACAAATCCTACAAACTAAAAAAAAAATTGATGTTGGTTTTTTTTCCAACAAATCTAATAAAACAAAGAGAGAGAAAAAGGCTAAATAAATAGCGAACAAGAGGTTGAAGGTTCCTTCAACAGATTGAAGATTTTGGAGTTTTGTTCTTCAACTGAATTAATAGCAATGATAATGAAATCGTTGTCTTACAATTCTATTAGATGTATAATAGCAAAGATTGGGGGTGGGGTGTTGTTCAACTCAATATTCATTCAAATCTAGGGGTGGACAAAAAAACTGAAAACCAAACTGAACTGAACCAAAAAAAACTGAACTATTACTAACAATTCTGAAACTGAACTGAAAATTTCAGTTCGGTTCAAAACAGTTCAGTTCCATGCAAAACAGTTCGGTAACTAAAATTCAATTTCGTTTGTTTTATTTTTTTAACTGTACATATTAATAACAGTTCGGTTGAGATCGAAACAGTTCAGTTCGGTTTGAAACAATTTAGTTCAGTTCGAAATGCAAACAGTTTGGTTCAGTTCAATTATTTTAAATTTAGAAAACAGTTCAGTTTGGTTCGGTTCAGCTTTTATCCCAAACCGGACCATGCCCACCCCTATTCAAATCTATACATTGGAGATTTAGGGGTGGTGTTGTTTGAATTTTGATTATTGTTTTTTTTAAAGGAATTATTGCCGTTGTTTTCACAATTTTTGGGCTTTCATCTTGAGCCAGTACAATTTAAAGAATTGAGATTTTGATTTGATAATCATGTTTTGTGGGTTTGAAGATGATGAAAGAAGAGGATGGAGGTTTATTTTTTCTAGGTTTTTTTTATTGAAAAAATTACTTAAAATAAAATTACTTTTAAGAATCATATGTGGCAAACCATCTAAGCAATTTTTTAATTAAAAAATGGAGAAAAATTATTAATGTGTGCATGTTTTAAAAGATAATGAATTTAAATAGAAAAAATTAAAGACAAAGGACTTTAGTGTTACAAATAAATAAAATAAATGATTTGGGAAGTAATTTTGCCATTGAAATAAAAACCTAATACAAATATAAAAAATTGTTCATATTTTTTGTTGACAAGATGGATAAGAAAAGAAGGGGTCTCTTCAATCCACACACTATTCTCATTTTAAGTAGTATATTTAACAAGGAAACGGACAAATTGATTTCCAACCAAATTGGTATGACGGTCTTTATTTTCGCGCCTTGGCTTCTCATGAACCCTGCGTATTTTCCATTTTATCTCCATTCCAATTCTAAAAACTGAATAGGAAAAATATGATACAATTTCTAGAATCCGAACCATACAATATATATAAAAAAATATTCTCAAGCACTTTCACCCATTTCTCAGCTTTCGCATTTTGACCTAAAACACAAAAAACATAATCTAAAATCTGAATTTTTATGCATTATGCCATATTTTAAGTTCAGTTGCTCGAATCCTTCCCATTTGAGACATTTTCAATAGTAAACAAGAAGTTGGTACACATTTGCTCAGATACTTGGTGTTTGATTCATGTTTTTATTCTTCTTTTTCTTCTTCTGGTATTCTGGTTGTGTTCAGATTTTAGAAAACGAAATGTATTCTTCATGATTTTGGTTTCTAAAATCGAAAATGTGCTCAAGGGTTCGCAAATGTTTTTTTCTCTTTATTTTTGTCATTTTTTCAGATATTGAGGTATGTGTCGATCGAGTCAAGAGTAATAGGATAAACATGGGTGCCTCTGATAGGCAGAAACGCATGATGAAGCGCAAAGGTGACAAACCCAAACCGTCTTATGAACTAGAGCCTCAATGATGAAGAATAATATGGAAGCCTCTACAATAATAAAGAATAATGTGGAAGTCTCTAGAATACTATGGAATAATAAGGAAGCTACTAGACACTCTACTAAATAAAATAAAGGCACTAGGGAAATCTTAGCTTTTCTGGATCCTTCTAATCTTATGAACTAGAGTATCCATGTTTCTAGGCCTTTCTTTGTAATCAATATTTCTAGATAATTCTAGTTTGTAATGTAGAGCCTTCATAGAGTAGTATAAATAAGGCTCACCACCAAGTGTTTAGATATATTCAAGATACTCAAGCATACTCAAGCATTGAATCATTCAAGTAATATAACTTTTCTTTGAGAATATTAGAGTGTTTCTCTACCTTTCCTTTGTCCTTGAGCCACTCAACATGTCCCCGAGCATGAGTCAAATCCTAGTATCGTATGTCGACCACGCAGCGAGGCACTTATGGGATAAAGATGTAATATTTGCCTTGCCTTATTTATTCCTTTTTTTTAGCTTTTTCTTTGCTTGATTTTTTTTTCCTGAGTTCTATGTCACTTTAAAATGTATCAACAACAAAAAGAAGATCCTGAAACCATATACTCTAGATGAGAAGTGGTTTACAAATGTCATAAGAGTATCTCCAATGGGAGGTCCTTACTTAATAAGGACCACTCCCGGTCAAGGACCCCCCATTGGAGGAAGAAAATATAAGTTCCTATTAAGAAACATGTAACTATATAAGGACCATCTCTCTCCTAGGTAACTAACGGGGCCTACTTTTAAAAGAAGTAATAAAATATGTACTATTTTGTCCCACTTGCAAAAGAAATAATATTTTATCTATTTGTCATCATTTTAAATAAAATGCAATTCATGCAAATTATTGTTATTATTTTTTAACGAAGGAATTTAAAATTTGTAATGTTAATTTTTGCCTTTTCAAATTATTAGCAAATGTGGCAGAAATTTAAGTTCATGCGAATAAATTAATATTTTATAATTTAATTTTTTTTAGGAATTATAATTAAATATTATGTGGTAATTTATAATTTAATAAATAAATTATTTTTGTTTAATGATATAAAAGTTAGTGGGACCTATTTAAGTATTTTTCATTAGAGTCCTTATTAGTGTATTACCATTGAAGTCATTAAGTCCTTAATCGATACTTTTATTAAAATATTATAAATAAGTCCATATTAAGGTACTACCATTGTGGACGCTCTAAAGAGCGAGCAAACTGAAAAATATTACCATCAAGAGTTATACCTTGATCTACCATGTTGTTTTTCTTTTTCGAGAGGTGCCACTCAGAGACGTCAAACATCCATCTCCCAATTAGGGAGATGACAGTGCCACCTGACGACATGTCTTGTCTTGATGCATATGCTCATCCATGATCATTTGCAATTAAATGTTATTTGCAAAAATACCATCTACCACCGATGAATCACTACATAGTGGTTCATCAGGCCGCGTTGAATGGAACAGGCATCAGGCCTCGTTTCATATGTTTACCATCGCAGGCTCATGAAAACAACATAGTGGTTTCTGATGTTCCTAAATTGGACCGGTCTACCATTCTTGTTGTATTTGGCTATTGTATCCTTCTTCTCTTCAAGGTTGACAACAATGAGTTTTTCAATTTGTACGATAATATGAGGAAAAGGCCCGTCTTAAACAAGATTGAAGAAATGCGCACAAAAGTTGGATGCTCTCCAAGCAACTATCTATCCTTACCATTTGAGGAGAAGAAAGAAGATGCAATTAGGACTATGCTTGGTACTCTTGATCTTCGCACTTCTGTTATTAACTTTCTCATGAAAAACTTTGATCATTCAGATTCACAAATTTGTAGTTTGTCATTACTTGAGCTACACGTTATCTTGGTCTGGTGATATGCACGTTTTTACTGTTATGAATAAGTGGTTACTCAAGACAAAATCACCTGTTCTTTCTGGCTCTAGGGTTAAATTAGAGGTTGATAATTTGGAGGAGACTATTAAAGCTATTGTATCACATACTTATCCTCAGTATTTCAGTCATTTGTGTTTAGCTTCTCAACTTTTTCATCTCGATGTTTCAAGATTTCCGAATCTGTTTTGTTGTTGCACTAGTGCTGGAGCAGGGATGGGATGATAATGAGATTGAAGGGTATTGTTGTGACATTCCAGGGTTGAACTATAAAACTGTGTCTGAATCGCTGAAAATTCAACGGACAGCTATGGCGAAAAATCGAGTCTCAACAAGATGTATGCCTACAATTCCTGGCATTTGAATTGGCTTAGAATATGTTGGACTGCCTGTGACTTGAGTTATCTTTTACCTGAAATCTTTTCTGCTATCTCCTACGTTTGAAGACATGTTATGCTTTACGCAGTTGTAGTTTTTATATTTATTTCAAGTTCTATTGTTATGTTACCAACCGAAATCTAATGAAATCAGTGTTTGTTTTTGTCATTTTAAGTGCCGAGTTTGAGTCCTAATAAAGTAAAACAGTAGGGATTCGTTATTTTATTATCATTGTTCATTTCCTGTCCAACAGTCCAACACATTCAAATTGATCAACAGTTTGAAAATCTTAAGAAACAAAGAACTATATTAACTTTTAAAATAGGGAAAATTACTCCGATCTCCCTTAAAGTTTAGTCAAATGTCACACACCTTCTCTCTAGTGTTTGAGTGTGCGTGCGATGATACCAACATTTATTGCTACTGTGACAACATTTCAAGGGTAAACTATAAAGCAATGTCCTTATGTGTCGGCTATGCTTGGATTGAAGTAATAAGATGAAGTGATATGAAGTCACATTCCATTATTTGAATTTGTAAAAAATGAATGGAGTGATGTGGAATATGACGAAATCCATTCTATCTCATTCCACTATTTTCTTCTATTTCTCATTCCACTCAAATTAAAAGGTATGCAATGGAAATGAACTTATTAAATAAATAGTTCGCCTTTTACCCTATTATTTTTTATCACTTTCAATATTTTCTTCCTACACTATTTCTTGCCTCCATTTATGCTCTTCACTTTCAATATTTTCTTCCTACACTATTTCTTGCCTCCATTTATGCTCTTTTGCAACATTCGTCTCAATTTTTTTTTTCTACAATAATCTTCTTCCTCTTTTTTTGAGAGAAATAATCTACTTCCTGGTTCTCGTTTTTCTTTGTTGCTCGATAAATGAATATGTAATTAGGAAATCATGAGACAAACAAAGGAACTAAAATTAACAAACATATACTATTTTATTTAAATCACCTGCGAGAAAAAATAAATAAACAAGAATCAAACAATTGAACTCAAGTGGTTAATAAGTTGCACAAAAAACAAATTGTTCAGAATAACCCAAGTTCGATTCTAAATAATTCTTTGTCTGACTTTATCTACCAACTGAACACTGAATTATCAGACCTCCTTTCCCATGAGAATCAGAGGGTCGGAACAAAAAAAAGAGGGATAACTCTAAAAAACAATTTATTCGAGTACTACTATTTTATTATGAAGTGTATTATTGAATAATTCATATTTACTCTATTTTGTAAATAATTGTAATAAAGTAAAAGTAAGTATAAAAATTATCTTCTAATATCAGCACGTAAGGGTTTTTAAAATAAGGGTAAAAATAAAATATAAAGTTAGAAATCATTTTGTTCTGTTAACACATCCAACATCTAAACAATAGAATGAAGTCTCTATTCTATTCTGCTCTGTTCTATTTCATTTTGTTTCATCATGCTCTATTCCGTTCTTTACTTAACTACCTATGATATTTTTTAATCCGTATATTGATCAAAGTTCGTTATAAGCACATAAATATGTATTTTAAATTAAAAATCATACAAAAATATCTAAGCAAATGCACCTAAGTTTTGTTATATATATATTTTTTGTGGTGTCCGAAATTTGAACCCCGAACCTTGCATATATTATGTATTGTCCTTAACAACTGAACTAAACTCACGGAAAAACATTTTTATTAACAATTATCTTAATACAAAATAATAATCAAAATAAGTCTATCAGCTAATATTGCATTATGAAGCATCAAACTATTATTACGCCTTTCCTTCGTCCTGGTTGATCTCCCTAATATTCTCTCTGGTCTTTCACTACCTTGATAACCATCATCAATATCCAGAAGTTCATCATGAGGTATATGATTTGGATGTTGCTCAAAAACAGTAAATATTGCGTCATCTTGTGAGTTGATGCGAATATAATTATGCAACGCAAATGTATCTATCTATTATAACATGAATTTGGGTCTTAACACTAAATTGCGGCTTTTTATTAAGTATCATCCCTCTTTACTCCAACACTCCAAATGATCTTTCTATACAACTTCTAAGAGATTAATGTGCACGACAGGGTCGTCTATGACAATTCGGAGGTTCCATTATAATCTTGACACCTTTTCATTTTAAAAGAATTGAAAAAAGAATCTAACATCACTTATAATGACAGAAACCTAAGTTGTAGCTAAATATATGAACAATAGTTCAAACATGACTTTTACCTATAGAAAAATAGACATTTATCTATGGACAATGCATAGTTGACAGCAAAGTTGTTGACTTTCAACATTTACTTACAGAAAAATAATATTTAGTGATTGATTTTGGTTGTAGGTATAATTTGTTTTCTTCCTGTTTTTCAAATGTTAAGTCCCCTCCAACTTTGAGGTCATGTGCCAAAGGTCTTGCTGCACTTGCACAAGGCCGGTCCTTGTGCACAGTTAATGGATTCTTGAACATTAGTTGGGGGCTCATGTTCAAAAGTGAGGCTGATGATACCTTTTATCCTAGGATAAGGCACCATATATCCTTCTTTATTAGGATATCCTTTATCAACTAAATATATATTTAAAAGAGAAAAAAAAGGAAATGTTAACGAGTGTCCCTTGACACTCTTTAAGACCTTTAAATGTTGATTTTTCATAAAATTATGTAGAATCAATGCATTGTAAATCAAAATATTTAACATTTTTATTAAATAAATTTTTCTTTTAGAATCCTTAAAGAGTGTTCTGGGAGCACTAGTTAACATTTCTAAAAATAAAATAAAATTATAAAACAAGCTTCCTAAAAAAAGAACTTGCAAACATACGTATAGATAGTAATACCATCCGATGGATTTGGAAAGTTTAATGCCGATGTGTTCATTGCATCAGCTTTGTGAACAACTTTTTTATTTGAATGGCAAATATATATATATATATAAAGACAGAGAAAAACATTGTACAAGAGACACCATAAAGAGTCGTCAGAAGACACTCCAAAAAAAATTTGAAAGGTTTATCAATACTCTCTCCGGTCACATTTACAAGCAAAAATTATTTTTTAGGTTTATTAAATATCTAATATATTTGATCAATAATATACACTAAATACATTAGGTATTCAATAAATCTAAAAAGTAATGTTTTGCGTATATTAATAAGAAGTGCCCTAAGGACACTTAGAGGAACCAACAGGGTACTTATCAACCATGTATTGGATTCGACAGCTCCTCCCAAAAAAACTATATTGGGCAGCTAGAACATTTTGAATTTAAATCTTTAGTAGAAATAACAATATGAGTCTTTACTACATAAATTGATTTTCATAATGAGTCTTCGAACTTCGAATTTTATTATTGTGCATATTCACTTGAGAATTTAAAAGGCTACTAGATCATTTACTACATTTCAATCAAGCAATTTGAATGGTTTATGGATTTTCAATTGAAATTGTTTGAAATACTCGCATTAATGTTCTTTGCTTCCTTAGGTAATGAAAACTGTAATGAGTGCGCAGCAATACATTTATCAAGACCTTTTTGTATTTCTTCCCAATACGATGGACCTTCCCAATGCTATCAATTAAATAGCCAAACACAACAAGCACTTGTATATAGTGCGTTATATTGGACGCGGATGCAGATCCTCTCCATTTCCTTAAGAAATTGAGATCTTCAAGTTTGTTGAGTAAGAGCTTGACACGTAGCACATTAAAAAACCAATGGCTGAGATTCATTTTAAAATAAAATTATTTAAAGTTAAAAAAAATTCAGAAAATTAGAAGAGAATTCGAAGGAACGGTTTCACTTCCTTCGTCGTTTCACTTCCTTCACCTCTCTATGGTCTGAACCCACCAATACTATGGTGTTCCCAACCTCCTTCTTTTCATTACCGTGACTTACCATCATCATTTGGTTTCACTTTTGTGTCGCTGCTTCACTTCTGCATTGGTGTTATCTCGCCTCCGACATGCTACGTTGATTCTGAATTTCTGTCGTCCTTGTTCCACTGTGTTGCAGACCTGAAGCTTGCTCAAATGGTAGAAACGACACACGTAGAACATGATACAAATCTTCACCATTCATCACCACCTTTGGGCACCGGTAAGACTTTGTTCTTTGTCGATGAATATACACACGTAGAATATGAATATTTTGAAGGTATTTGGACAATATAAAATTAATATAAAATGTCTATGAATACTAACATGTTGACTTTATATTATTTTTTCCATTTTCTAGACAATGTGAATATTACATCCAATCCAATGGTTGAATGTGTAGAAAAATTGGTGAATGATATTGTGCAGCAGGGAAAAGAGAGTACCGTTAGTAATGTACCA
>Ga0315915_1008793_pt1 | contig 11696 bp, 6 predicted proteins | sample MpolbnodulesMG_FD_207738 | JGI IMG/M metagenome (GOLD analysis project Ga0315915, IMG submission 207738) | Medicago polymorpha root nodule microbial communities from Los Angeles, California, United States - branched nodules | ecosystem: Host-associated > Plants > Roots > Nodule | place: USA... | reverse complement strand
TTCCTATTTATTACTTGAATGAAATAGAAGCTTAATACTCCGTTTTATGATGTTACTCTGATTTATCTATTAAATTGCGATTTTTTTTGGGAAACGGGGTGTTACAATAACATGTTAAGAGTCCTACATTATTAGATGATATAAAGTATAAACATGCATTTATAAACAGAGACAATTTTCATCTTACAAGTCATATGTCAATTTTGTAAGGATTGAATTGTTCAAGCAAGAATTAACAAGTTGAATTTTATGTGTACAATTGATTAATTAATCAACTATGATTACAAGTCAGTACATGTGCACTTGGTTAGCATAACCAACTAACTGGACAAAAATTCATTCTAATTGTCAAGAATGTAATTGTTGAAAAGGTCCCTTGCATTGGCAGCATTGCTTAAAATTCAACAAAACACATCTGTCGTAAAAAAAAATTAGCAAGTTGTTGGAGAGCCTATAGAACACCCATTGTCCGTATAAAAATAAAACTTAAGGCTCACACATATGTTATAGACCCAACATGAGTTAGGGGAAACACAAATTCTAAGATCGCATCAGAGCTATGCAAGATTTCTTTGAACCATCTACTATCAACCTACTCATATTACACTCTATACGTCTATGTCACACTCTGGCCCTTACATATCATTGCCCGTAAAGCTATCAACGGAACTGCACTTGCATGATCATTCTCCGCATATTGAAGAATTGCATCCAATTGCTAAAATGTAGCGTAAGAATGATTCACATCAGCCTCTTCCTTATAAGCAATAAGCAACAACAAAGATTTTGTGACTGCTCAATAGATTTAAGAATTTCATTTTTTTTCTTATGGTGAATAGATTTAAGTTTTATATCAGAAATAAATCAAAATATATGTGTAACTTTTTAAAAGTAATAATGATTTAAGTCAAAATTTTCAATAACAAGACGATTATAATTGATTGACAATACATACGATCAAACACAACTTATATATAAATATTTCCCCTCCTCTCATATGAACCAAATAGGCCCTTAACTAGCGAGTAGCTTCTGGGAGTTAGAAGATTAAACTTGCATAATCACACGTATACAATGAGTATTTATAGTTTCTTGTATAGCATATTGAACGGGTAGTTTCTTGCATAACCAAAAGGCAAAATCATTATATGCTTATCAGCTAGGATATTTTATGAACGAAAGGAGGACATAATTTCTAAGTCAAACACATGCTTTGGCTTGTAGCATGGGAGACTGAGATGACATGTCCATTGAAAACACACACGACATATATTACTTTATTAGTGAGTAGGGAAAGCTTATTCTACCTAATAAAGCAAGAGAAAATGACTTCCGTTGAAACTTCAAAACCCACGATGGAAGAGACTGACCCAATTGAACATTTTAATTTCATCTCATTCAATCAAAAGAAACCTTACTCTGTACAAGAAAAACGATGTAATTTTTATATTTAGATTTTTAATAATAATGATAAAATGATTCCGCATGCATGGACCCAGTGGCCAAGTTCAGACAATAACCACTCCAGATTTATTTGTATGTATAGCAACAACTTTGGTAGGTTGCTGTTTAATGGAAATAACAGCTAATTATGTCTGGCCATAGTCCATAATAACCCATAAACAATAAAAACAAGTTGTACATGTAGACGAAACAGGTCTCATATTTTATTTACCAGACAAGCCTGGATTTGGCTATCCCTTCAGAGTAAAGGCTACATTTTTGGAGTTTCTAAAGAGTTAAATAATAATAATGTAGTATCACTGTTTATTAAAATTTTAATATTAAAGTTATTACACAAATATAATATAAAGTTAAAATATTCTTTGACCAAAAATAAGTAAAATATTCTCAGTTTAACTTTTTCAACTATCAATTATAACAGCACACTTTTCCTTAAAAAAATGATAACAACACACATTAAATACACTTTGTTAACCGATGTCCTCGGGACATTGGTTAAAAAAATTATAAATAAAAATTTTGTTTTGAAAATATAAAATTTTATTTTTGATCAAGTAATGATTACACAACTTTTTTATAAAATGCTACTAGTTTTTTAGGCTTAACTAATGCCTAAAGTTAACATTCTCCGTACTTTAAATACTTATATATTATAACAAATACATTGAGGATATGTTTGGTTGCTGGAGCAAAGTTTAATTGAAGAGAGAAAGAAGTGTGAGAAGAGAAAATAGATAAAAAAAAATAAATATGAGGTAGACTTTTTATGTAGAAAAAAAATGAAGAGATGAATGTCCATTTAATTTTTAAAATGACGGAAAAACGTGTGTTTGATCTACTAAAAAACGAAGGTTTGGACCGAACAACTCTTGTTCTATAGTATTTAATTTGTAAAATTGTTTTAAAGACAAAACAAACTAGGGCAAAGGAGAAGACAGAAACTGAAATTCTAGTCTCTCACAACCACAACACAATTTTTTGTCTCATATATTAGTTGTTTAAAATACCAAAATAATCATTTCCCAGTCAAAAATTATATAAGACCATAAATTATTCAACATCGTAAAAGTTTGTTCTATGTTGTTCTGTTTTGTGTTGTGATATTTTGTCTTGTGCTGTTTTGTTCGGTACTTATTGTTTATCAAATCCAACACACTGGACTATTTTATATCATTTTCAATTTCAAAAAAAATTATTTCATTTCCAAAAAAAACTTTCTTTTTTGGTTAAGTAATCTAGTGGATAGAAATTCATTTTTTTTAAAACGAATAAATAGAATGTTCATGGTTCGAACCTTAATCCTTACAAATATAATGTAATGTTTCTACCAAAAAAAAATCTTTCTACTACATTTCACTTTGAACATTACTTAATTTTCTAAAATTACTTTAGATGATTTGAATAATTATAAATTTCATATTATTAATTTTAAGTCCAACTTCCACATGTCTAATTTTTAACAATGAAAGATGTTGTCCTTCAAAAGAAAAAAAAAATAAAAAAAATAACTTTTTAAAATAAGTAAACAAAGTTTTGTATGGACTAACCTACCTAAATTGACAATTGGAGATTTTAAATTTAAGACCTTAGGAGGGCATTAACAAATGTCTCAAACCTACATCGTCAAATATACCTCAATGGAATGAAAGATAACGAATATTAATAGTATTATTACTAATTGATAAACAACGTTACTTAATTAGTTCTATTTTGTTAAGAGAATAACATGAAGATCGAATCCTACAAAACTCTTCCGGTGTCCCAATTCATAAAACTATACCACTCATTTTGGAACGAAAAACATTTTCTATTGCAAGCGTATAAAGTTGATCTTGTTGATAAAGATTTATTTCACATCTCATAAGAATTAGAGTTTGAATCACAAATATCAATATGAGTACTTCGACAATGAATAATGTTAAACATTTTGTCAGCAATATTTTTAAGGGTTAATAATGTTTTACCCCCTTGTAATATATGTCATTTCTGAGTCTGCCCCCATTAAAAATTTTGTTTTGGTTTTCGTCCTTATAAAATTATTTTTTTCTAGAATACCCCCCTAATAGGCAATTCAAAAACCAAAAAATTTGGAAAAAAAATTCTAAAAATGGCCTATTAGGGGGGTATTATGGAAAAAAAATAATTTTACAAGAACGAAAACCAAAACAAAATTTTTACAGGGGGTAAACCCGAAAATGACCTATATTACAAGGGTGTAAAACACTATTAACCCTAAATGGAGAATGCTAACTATTGTCCTAAGATCATTGGTTAAGCATCAAAAACAAGTAACTTTTCATAAAAAATTGTGTAATCATTACTTGAACAAAAACAACATCTTATATTTTCAAGACAAAATTTATATTTGTAGATTCTGTACATGTTAGCAACCACGGTATTTGCATTGGATAGGTGGTTATACCTCGCGATAATATAACGGGATGGGGATGTCAACAGTTGAGCAAATGATGAATGAAGAGAAGAAGATCAAATCAAATAGTAATGGAGAATCTGAGAGAGGTTCAGAAATAAAGAGAAAAAGGTGAGTTATTTGGTCGGGACAGACACAATATGGTGGCTGCCACCCTCTTCGTAAACTTTAGGCCTCTTATTTCCACGTGCCTTTCTTTTATGTGAAAGTCAACTCAATTGAAAAATGTTCTCATTGAAATTGAAGATTTCCAAAAAATAATGATCCGGTTGTTTGAATTTTCAAGCTACCCTAAGATGCTGCTCGAAAATTTTACTTCATCTATTTCCTAATAATATATCGATTATTTTAATTGTTTTAAAATTCAACCGAGAATATTCTTTCAAAAAATTCAGCAGAATGTTCTTTTACAAACCAGCTTCTGCAGAGGGACCATAAAATAAAATATTTGTCTTGGTGAATTTCAAATCAATAAAATAAAAACATTGTAAAAAAAAAACATAAATAAACAACGTTAGACCCTTCTGAACTCAAAATATTCTTGGGCCCTCTTGTGGTTGTGAAAGAGCTTTTTTGTTCACTTTGATGGTCCCAACTATTAGCTGATAAAAAATGATCATGTCAAGGAAGTCACATGATGTTTGTCTAGTTCCCAACTTATAAAATCACTTACAAATTTGGCACGTTACAACCACACAATTACTTCTAATTAAGCATTTTAATTCAAAGTGAGAATGGAAAGAAAACATGAGCATTACTTGGTCGTAGGTGCATATCAATCATCATACATCCTTTTGGAATTTGGATATATATGATTAAACACATGCCCCATTTTCCCATTTCTAGCACTAGCAAAAATTATCGTTCAAAGTAAATAGTAAATGACAACTCAACTCAATAGATTACCTGCTTTAATTTGGACCACAAATCTAATAATTTTCCGACCCTCACCCTCTAAAAGGAAAAAGGTAACAAAAGTAAAAGAAGTTAGAAATCATTTCTGAGAATCCTAGGTCAATGTTGTACCAAAATTCCAAGCTCAAGTTTTCAATCGTGTGACCTGTTAATTCATTATTAAAAGCATTTCCACATTGCACAACACACCCAATTAGAACAAACAATAGCGGAGACTGAGAACTGCTAGGGTGTACATCTGACTTCAAACCCCTAAGTGCAATTAGAGAATGATTATCTGTTAGTAATATTACATTTACTATATCTGGGGTGCATTCTGCAGATATGATTACTTTTTTTTTTGGAAAGAAACACACATGATTACATGTTAGTAATGTTTATATTTACTATACTTGGGTGCATTCCGCACATATCTTCACGCATCAACCCAATCACAGAAGTTGATATAATAGTTCCCCTTAAAAGTTGATAAGGCATAAATATAAATTTGTCAACACGTGCAAGTTAACAACTTAAAAAGATTTTGATCATTCGCAAGTGTTTGCTCCTTTAATTGATTTTTATCTTATCAACACACGACATCAATAAACTTTCACCTAACAAGCGTTTGCTTCTTTAATTGATTTTTATCTTATCAACACACGACGTCAATAAACTTTCACCTAAATTTATTTGTGATTTTATTGTGGAAGAATGCTAGCAAATGTATTAATCAAAAGAGATATTGTTTGTATGAAAAAATAATGTAATTAAGCATTTGATTTATATTTTAAAAAAATAAATTATATATTTCTTAAACAATGTCTTTAAGATACTTGTTAACATGATTTTTTTTATGGAGAATGTTAACCATTGTCCTTGGGGCATTGGTTAAAATACTAAAATAAGTAAGTTTGCATCAAAAGTGGTGTAATTATTGTTAAAAAAAGGGTAAAAACTTAAATTTCAAAAACAAAGTTTCTTTTAATAGAATCCTTAACCATTGTCATTAAGGCACTGATTAGCAATACCCATATTTTTTTAAAGAACATTATGTTAGTTTTTGCTGTATGTGTAATTAGAAATGAATTATCTCAAGTATAATTCTCTTCATTTTTTTTAATATTACATCTACACCAATAAACATGAGAGAGAAAGATAATATTAAATTATAAAGAAAAAGATGATATTAAACGTATAATAGAGATTTGTCAAAAAAAAAAAAAAGAAGTGTATAATAGAGATGTAACACTTAAGAAAAAAATGAGAAAAACACACCTCTGAGAATCAATCCTCAACCTCAGTCAAGATCTTCTCTGTTTACAATTCTCTCTATTTCCTCTATTTGGAGGGGTTAAGATCCTCTCCATTTATAAAAATAAATGGAATATGCAATTTTGAGAGATATAGACACAAAAAATAAGTGGTGGGTCTTATCATTAAGTGGGTCCCACCATAATTAATTATTTTCTACTTTTTATGTGTGTTTTATCTCTTTAAATGGAGAAAATAGAGAGGGGAATAAATGGAGAGGATTTTGACTCTATTTGGAGAGAAATATACACAAAAAAATCTTGAAAAAAGTATAAAGTAATTAATGATGGTGAGACCGATTTAATTAAAATATTCACTCTATGTTTTTTGTGTTTATCTCTCTCCAAATTGCATACTCCATTTATTTTGACAAATGGAGAAGATCTTAACTCCTCTAACCCGTGTTTATGTACTAAAAGTAACCTTTGACTTATAATATTTCAAAACACTGTCAAAAACAGGAAAAAAAATCAAAACACTTAATCGAATTTACAAGAGATTTGTTTGAAAAATGTCAATAAATATATCTTGTAATTAGACGGAAAAAACCTTAGGGCACGTCTTTTTCTCAAAAGACAACTATGAAAAAGACGGAAGTGTTATGCCATTTTTTTTGGTCACGTATACCATTTAATCATTCTTATAAGTAAAAAATAATTTTTTAAGTTACTTGAATAAGTAATTTATTTAGTCATTATTACAAACAAAATATATTATTTATTCAATAAATGTAAAAAATTGTTTTTTTTCTTATAATGCTAAACGGAAGTTGTATTTTTAATTTTTTTTTACACGTGAAGAGTAGGAAGGGTTATCCCGATTCTTAAAGAGTTGCACACGGATTTTAATCAACTAATCATTTTAATAAAAAATCGCACACAACTGTAAAACGACTATTAAAATGAAACGGATAAAATATTAAATATCCTTAAAAAGTGTCTTGGACGAACTCATCAACATTTCCTTTAAATATATGTTTTTTCCAATAAATTCGAGCTTGCATGAAAAATATACCAAAATTTTTAGGTCAAACGTTGACCTCGAGATTCAAAATCTGACTCATCCATTTGCGCATGAGTATTCAACGACTATTGTTATTTCGTCTATCTACAATTTTATTTTTTTTACAAACACAACAAAAATAAAATTTAGAGTAATTAACACTATCTTTTCCAAAGAGATACTTAAATTACACCACCCTATTCTCTTACATCAAATTTAACATCCCTATCACCTCTTATGAAAAACTTATTAGAAAAAAATTTAACTCCCGTTCCCAAAAAAAATAAATGAATTACAATCCTCTCAACTCTTAAGAAGGGAAGTATAATATTTTTTTATATATATTTAATTTTCAAGGGAGAAAGAGTGCACATTTGAACATATCATAGGAGAATAGTATAATTCCAACTTCTAAAAAGAAGGATTGTAATTTACTCAAAGACATACCATCAAACTTCATTTTTACTAACTTTGCTTTGAAAATATGCTAAAGATTGTTGATTTTTTTAGGGTCATGCTAATTAATGCTCTTGAAACGTTAAGATTGTTCATTTTTAATTAACTTTGCTTTGAAACTTTTGGTGTTCTCCGCACCACCGTGGCCTCCTTCGTCCTCCGTCCTATTTTCGTCGTCGATCCGTTCGGTTTTCCGTTTCGCCGTTTCAAATCTTCTTTGTTCTCGTCGTCGTTCATCTCCCTTTTGCTAGATCCGACGTCACAAGATCCGGTTTGGGTTGTGGTTTGCCTTGGCCTCACCGGCGGTCTGAGATTTGGCCGCGCCGCCTCTTGTTTTGGTGGTCGTGGTTCTTTTCTGTTCGTTTTCTCTGCTGTTTGTTGTTGTGGTGTTACAGATCCGGTCTTCTTTTTTTCCTGTTGGTGGTAGTGTTGTTTGTTGTTGTGGTGGTCACGGGTATGTGTTTTTTCTTTATTTTTGCAGGTTGCTAGTCTTGTTCGTGTCTTTTGGTTCGACTTCGATGTTTTTTTGTGTGATGTCTCCAGCTGTTTGTTGTGTTGTGATTGTGTGTTAGGGTTGTGATCTGTCAATGGACTAGGGTCGAGGTTGTTTTAGGTCTCCCTCAACCCTTTGGCGGTTCACTGATCTGCAATTTTGTTTTGGTTGTGTTTGTTGTATTTGTGTTTTAGTTGTTGTGTTCTGTTTAGGGTATAGGGTCGAGGCTGTTTAGATCTCCCTCAGCCTCTTGGTGGTTCACTGTCTTGTCTGTGTTTGTTTTGTTGTGTTTGTGTTTTAGGTGCCGTGTTCCGTCAAGGGTTCAGAGTCGAGGCTTTCTGGATCTCCCTAGCCTTTTGGTGTTTCACTTTCTGCTTGTTGGGGCTGTGTTTTGTCGGTGTTGCTGTTTTGTTTCTTTTGAGCCTAGCCACTAGAGGCCTCCTGCTCTTGGATTTGGATTTGGTTGCTTGACTGTTGTTGCTCGAAAGAGCCAGGTGTTTAGATGCCTTGTGTTGATGGAGTAGTCGTTTGGTGCACCTTAAGCCTTCCTGACTGCTCAGTTTTCGGCGGCTGCAGTTCCTTCATTATTAATCCTCCTCCTTCGCAACTCCCAGATCGTTCGTCGTAAGGATCGTGGTGGTTTGCGGTTGTCCAGCCAAGGGTTGGGGCGTGCGTCAGTCTATTTGGGTGGTGGTGATGCAAGGTGATTGGTGGCTTGTTTTGAGTTTGTGTTCGAGCTGGTTCGCTTCGTGTTACTATGTCGTCTTTTCTCTGTCTTTGGATTTTGGCATCGGGTTGTTGGTGGGTCGAGGTTTTGGACAGGTTAAGGTGTCTGCTATGGTGGTTCGTGAGTTGAGGAGTGCCTTTTTAACTTGTGTCGGGAGTCTTGTGGGCTGATCGTTTTTTATTCGAGGTCGAGAGCAAGTTTTGTGACTCAAATCCTTTTAGGTTGTTGTGATGTCACCTCCGATTGGGCGAAACTTGAGTGGTGGTCGAAGTTGAGCGCCTTGAAGCAAAATCATTATCGGGTGCTTAATTGTCCACTGTCGATGGTGTTGGTTCTTTGAGGAACTTTTGTTAGGGGATCCAACAGTTTGAGGGTGTTGGTGGTTTTTTTTGTGTTTTTATTTTCTCTTTTCGGTGCAATACTTGGGATTTAATCCCCTTATATATGTAACATATTCTGCCATTCAAAAAAAAAAGAAAAAAGAAATAAATTTTATATAAAAAAGTATATATTTTTTTACAATTTTAAAAGATTAATTACACAAATTCTAATATAATTTTATTACATTTAGTTTTTAAAGAAATGCCTCGGATAGTGTTATCTTGAACTTATGTAAGTTGACATATAAATATTCCATGATATTGGAGGCAAAGTTCAAACCCCATACACTACATTTATCCATCTTAGATAAATTTACAACCGTAAGACTGTTTGGAAGAAAAAAAAGGTTAAATATGTTTTTAGTCCATATAAAATTACAACTTTTTAAATTTAGTCTCTACAAATTTTTTATTCATTTTTATTCTCTATTTGTATTTTATAAGGACTATTTTAAAGGACAAAAAATATTCATTTTTTGTATTTTTTTTAAATAGAGACTATTCTTACAAAATATAATATTATAGAGGACTATAACTACTATTAAAGTTTTATAGAGATTAAACTTAAAAATTCATAATTTTGTAAGGATTAAAAATATATTTAAGTCAAAAATAATATGCATCTTGTATCCCTCTATTACCATTTTTTTCTCTCTCCATTGTTTTGCTTTTGCTTTCAATGTCCATGCAACCAAAACATTCACAACTGTTGCCACTCTGGACGAAGAAAAAAAACGGGGCGGGAAATGCCAAAAAAGTTGATGAAATGACAATGCGTCCATCAAAATCACATCTATCAAATAATCCAAAATTTTATCCCATGCTACTCATGCCTTTCGTTTCTCTCTCAAAACAGCAAAAATGAAAGGAAAAGAATAATAGAAAATAAAATAATAAAAAGCAAAAGCGAAAGAGACGGTAATTTGCTAGTTTTTCTTTTTCTTAAAAAAAATAGACCATTCACACTTGTCACCCCTAAATCATTTTTTAAAGGAACACCTAAAATCTTAAATCATTTTTTTATTATAAAAAAACAATTTAGGTGAATAATTTAAAAAGAAAAATGGTCAAATAGTTTCATACTCTATTATAAAAAAAACAAAGAACATGGTACACACATATTGTCCATAAAAAACATTTATATCAATAGGAGAAAGCTAACCAGCAACCATAAAAAGTTGTGTAATTATTACTTAATCAAAAGTCAAAACTTATATTTTTAAGACAAATTTTATATTTATAGTTTCCTTAACCATTACCATGAGGGTGTTGGTTAGCAAGATCCACATCATTATTATGCAACACTTCATTAACAACTTAACACGAGTGTTATAAACAATCTTTTTCAACATTTTCTCTACTAATTATTCTTTTTTTGAGTGAAACTTATTTGAGACGTAAACCTTAAAAATAGATTAAATATAAAGTAATGAGATTTATATTAATTTCGCTTAATGTAAAAGTGATTGTCATGTCATAGAAAGTGTTAGAAATAAGCATTTTTCTTAGGGAAATGAGTATAAAAATACTATTGAGAAATGTGAAAATATTGTATATTCAACTTTTGAAAGGCAAAAAATTATTATTGCTAAAAAAAAAGTCAAAAAATTATTATTTTCAATAAATTTTTTTTATTTAAACTTTAACTAACCCTTTCTCTTAATCAACCTTAATTAAACATCTAAATCAAAATAATTAAGTCTCCATATATAGTCCATAATTTAATATAATATATTAGTATTATATTACATACTTTCACAGGACAGTACTTGTTGACAAACAAAAAGTGTAACCGCCCTCTTCACCGTTTCTCTCTTTTCCATACATTTCGCTGTAATTTACTCATATTTTCCCTTTTCTTCTTCTTCATTCCTCCAAATTTCCGATGACCGGCGACGATAACCGTCACCGGAAATAAAAAAACTGTCAAACCAAAAACTCTTTCGTTTCAGCTCTCATGTCTGAAGACAACGACCTCACGCTACAAACTTTCCGAGCTCTAGTAGAAAACGCGGACCACAAATTCGCTAGGGTTCGCGACGCACCAGCTTACGGTCGCGTAAACCAGAATCACTTCTTCCACAAAGTCTTCAAAGCTTACACGCGCTTATGGAAGTACCAGCAAGAAAATCGCGCGAAGCTGATTCAGTGCGGGCTTAAACGATGGGAAATCGGCGAGATCGCAAGCCGAATTGGTCAACTCTACTTCGGTCAATATATGAGAGCTAGTGAAACCAGGTTTCTTGTTGAAGCTTACGTTTTCTATGAAGCTATTCTTAGTAGAAGGTACTTTGAAGGTTCTGAATCGAAAGATCTAGGAGTAAGGTCCAAGGAGTTGAGGTTTTATGCGAGGTTTTTGTTGGTTTCGTTGATTTTGAACCGGGTTGAGATGGTTAAACATCTCATGGACCGGTTTGTGGCTTTGGTTGATGATTGCAAGAGTACTTTTCGGGTAATACGTTATTTTCATTCTCAATTTTTAGCTTAATTGAGCTTAATTTTTTTGTTAAATTGGTAGTGTTCGTGAGGTTTGAA
>Ga0315915_1008791_pt1 | contig 11697 bp, 7 predicted proteins | sample MpolbnodulesMG_FD_207738 | JGI IMG/M metagenome (GOLD analysis project Ga0315915, IMG submission 207738) | Medicago polymorpha root nodule microbial communities from Los Angeles, California, United States - branched nodules | ecosystem: Host-associated > Plants > Roots > Nodule | place: USA... | reverse complement strand
AAGTTGAATCCAAATCGACCATCCTTATTAGCAGGCATGTAAGCGAGATCATTAATATGGGGATGCTCGAAAAGATCATGGGAACCTATCACACACACATTCCATTTCCTTGGCCTGCACATATTATCAAAAGGATTTAGAGGATACAAACAGTCACGTAATGCTTGCAATGCAAGTAACTAACTGCTAATATGACATAATGAGTGAAATAATAAGATGAGATAGTGTAGACTTACAAGTTTGTAATGGTTGGATTACCAAGTGAATTAGCGGTGATGAATTGAGACAACAAATTGGTGTAAGGTCTTGTATCAACAATCTCATCAGGATCAATACCAGCAAGAGGGTTACCAACAGGGTTTCTAACATTGTCCATTCCACTCTGCAGACTTGTCAAGCCAACCTCTGCAAGGCCCTTAAGAATTTCAGGGACATCAGGTAATGTTACACCTCGAATTTGCCAATTCTGCCTCGTTGTCACATCAGCACATCCGTCTTTGCCATACTTTCTTATCACACTCGCCAAGTATCTTGTTTGGGCACTTGTTGTTACCCCATTTGGAAGTTTCAGTCTCATCATAAATCTACCATCTGATTTTCACAATGGAAATAAATTAGTACAACAACTCATAGTTTTTTATTCTCACAGAGATTAACACCGAATTTCTATGTTTGGATCGACGGTGAGTTTGCATAATAATGGTGTGCCATATAATTTTGGTTAAAGTTACACAAAGAAGCTTCAACACAATCATGGTGCCGTCATGATTTTGCTAAACTCATGTCGATCCTAACATACAATAAATTGGTCCAAATAACATAGGCAAATTTTGGTCTCTAAAATCAATAAATTGATAAAAAGTCTACAATTTACAATCTCATAATCATTTTGTCTACTTAATTTTCTAGACTATACACACTACAATTTTGGAAACAAAAATGGAGTTTCACTCTATAAATGAAAAGAATATTTAACTCTACAAAAAATTAATGAACAAAAACAGAATATGATAGAACTTTAAAGTATAAAAAGAAAGTAAAAAACTTACAATGATGTTTCCTCCTATGAAAAAGACCAAGCCATTTAAGTCTAACATCAATATCATCTTTGGTAAGTTTAGAACTTTCAATCTCTTCAAGAGACATATTAGCCAAATCATTGATCCCACCTTCCATAAAAAGCTTCATAGGTTCTTTCTGAATCTTAACTTTTTCCTGAGGATTAATACCTCCTCTATACTCTTCCTTCAAAATCCAGTAACCATCTTTTTCCTCAACTCTTGGCTCCAACCTTGATGCATCCACTTGTGGTGTTGAAACAGGTGCAACTGATGGAGTTGCAGCAGATAGTAGCCATGTTTTGCTGGGACGAGAGATGGATGGTGGAGTGAGGAAACGTACTGAGAAGGAAGACATTTTTTGAGAAGAGAGTGTGTTTGGAATAAGTTTGTGATTGTGAGAAAGAGAAGTTTGGACATTTTTGTAGGATGAAATTGAGTGAAGAAGTGTGGACCTTACAAGTAAGCAAGAGTTTCTTTCTTAACTCCATCGTCCTTTGGTTGCAGCTAAGGGTCGCCTTATAATAGAACAAGGATTGTCATTACTTGTCATGTAAACTATATGTAAAAGGCACATGTGGTGCGGTGTCAAAGTCAAAATTAAAGTTTCATTACATTTTCATTCATTTATGTATACATACATATACATGAGACAGGATCCTTAACACCACGGATTCTTTGACATCGAATCTCGTCCATTAATTTGGTTAATTATATTTAGTTGGTGGTTAATTAGTTGCATGGTTTTGTTAAATTTGTTATTCATCCGATGAACATAATAAACGATGTTGAAATTTGATGTAAATTTTGTGAGTCAAAATATCATTTTATCATTATTATATGCAAATGTGAGTTAGTGGGGCAAAACAAATGGCATGTAATATCAAAGAAAAACAGAAAAAGAAGACATGAAATAGTTTACTCAAGAAGAATTAGAATTATACTAATAAGAAGCCAAGATGAAATTGAACTATCAAAGAGACCACCACCATACGTCATGTTTACAACATGGCCATGATTGTTTGGTACTTGAACCATTTCTTAGTGAGATGTATGACTCAATCTTAGTCACAATAATATCATCGTTAATAAAAAAATCATGCTTAAGTTATTAAAATATTGTGATTGTTCAATGTTTGCCTCTCTTAGATTTTTTAAAATTACAAGTCGCCGCATAAATCAGAATGGAAACCAAACCACACATAGACACAGGTCATGCCCCCAAGTTGATTGGTCCAGCACACGGACATAAACTTTATGGGTTTCCAAGAGTCAAATTATGCTTTATCTCTAGTCACCACATCTGAATCAAATGGTGAATGAGTATTGTAAAGGGAAACTTGCATTTCTGAAGAGAGAAAAATGTTATCTTTTGTTTCAGTTGTAGCCACCCCAGAATGAGTTTGGGTCCCCTCCAAAAAGTTCCGGTAAAAAGAAAGAAAAACATGATGAATAAAATAATGTTATCTTATTCACGGTGCTTTGTTTCTTCTACTAAAACTTTCCGGTGACCTGAGAGGATCTTAACCGTCCAAAATTAGACAAGCGCAGCCGATGATGTTATATTTTTTTTCTTTTATTTTCATTCTACATTCAAACGAACACGTATTTTCATGGGAGAAAAGATAAGGTGTTTCTGCTATTAAAAAAAAATACAGTATACACCCACTATCTTGTTGTCCATCTTATAACTGTGTCCGGATATAATCAAGTAAAAACACTATAACCCAACATTAAATATGGACATTCAGTTATCTTACAAAAAGGGTTTAAGTATGGTTGAAGTCATGTATATTTTCTGAATGTAAATCCCCGATGAGTTGGCCAAAGTAGGGTTGGCATTACAAAGCCATGCCAACTTTATGGTCATACTCATTCCTAAAACTTCATTCTCTCAGTAAATGAAAGTGCTAATGCTACGTGATCATGTAAATTGTAGGTAGCTCAACATATGCTACACAAAAATGACTTCAAACTTGGCACAAGGATTGCTTTCCAAGTGACTTCTGAAATCAACATCCCCGTTGAACTGGAAGGTATAAAGAGCTTGCCTTTGTGTCAAGCCCGCAGGGTATATTTTGTAAAGCTTCAATTCATTGCCACCTTTTAGAATTTCAGGTCTTTCAGGCTTCCATACAGGAACATGATTCAGGGATGTGAACTTCGTAAGAACAGCGGTCTTGAAGGACTCCAGAGTTAAATTGCTAGATCTGCCAATTTGTGTCAAAATAATGAGAGGTGCCATAATGGATTTAGGGTCTGTTTAGATTGACTTATTTGAACTTATCTACTGGCATAAACACTTTTGAGACTGTTAGGGAGATCTTATGGAAACAGCTTATGACATGTCTATAAGTTGTTTTCTGCTTATTTCCACAAGCTCTCCAGGATAGCTTATATTAAAACAAGATGACTTTATTTTATCTACTCTTATAGAAATAACTTGTACAAAAGCACTTATATGATAAGCTCTTATTCTATAAGCGCTTAATTAAGCTGTTTATCCAAACAGGGTCATCTGACTCTGAAGTCTGACCAAACACAATCATATGATACTATTTATTTCTTAGGCATATGATTGCCAAAGAAACCAAGAGACGCCATCAAGTTTAATGACAAATTTATTGATCAAAATAAGAAGTATACAAATTTATTGATCAAAATAATAAGTATACCTCAAGTAAATGGACTCCATCTCAAATGTTCCCCTTTCTCTCACATAGATATGATATACAGTTTCTGACCCTCGAGTGCACTTGCAAGGTCGCTTCTTGAAGTCTGAGCTCTTCTCTTCCTTCTCTCTACTCTTTGTGGCCAAGTGAATGCAAAGGCGGCAAGATGAATGTACAGCTGCCATATCCACAAGGGCCTTGAAGGAATCAGATGGCCCTTCATACTTCCACCTATTAATAAGATAACTCAGCATGCATCCACATGATCGCAAAATACAAAAAAGAACATAACAAATCCATTCACATTTTAAAACAAATTAGCTCAAGATGCCCAGATTATATACTGCAATATTCTAGGATCCAACTATGGTGTTAAGTCCTTCGGTACAATGTAAATAAATAACATAATGACTTAATACGAGAGGGATGCAGGAAAGGAAGAGCAACCGAAGAAACTTGTTTGTTTTCATCATGTAATTTTACCTCAATGCTTGATTATATGCTTCAGGGTTTTCTGCTAGGTATCTCATGGACTTGGCAACAGACTCAACATCCTCTAGTTCTTTGATATATAAAAATGAACCAGGAGAAGGAGCAAAATCTTGAATATTTGGAGGACCAACAACCACAGGAATAGTTCCTACAACAAGAGATTGATTTGCAGAAGAAGTCTTGTAAGAGGGTATTTTTGATATTTCAATTCACTTGTCTCTACTACAGTAGAATATGACGCAATGGTATATTGGTATATTAATATAAGATCATTTATCACGTATTAGAGAAAAAAATGTCTTTCATTACTGTAAAAGTCCACTTCATTTGTAATAAAATTGCTACAATTTGTACTTAGAGTACCATTTACTCCCCAATGTACCATAATTTTTGTTTGGTTCATCACCTCAAAGCTCATTCACAGAATGCAAAGTATAAATGCAGGCATTGCCAATAGACACTGATGCTAGATCAGATTCAAAATGGGTAGAGAATTAAAGCAGCATTATCTAAGATGGTTAATTATAACAAAATAATGTCTACTTTATCCTGCAATTATAAAAAACAACTAAAAATTCAAGTGTGAACAATTTATCACTCTTAATTTTGTCCAAGTTATCCAAAATTGAGCTTCAACTCTAAATAAACTTTGGCAATTGCATTGCTGAAACATAAAATTTTCACAACTGATGGAGAAAAAACCAAATGGAAGCAAGAACCAAAATAACTTTTAATTTGTTTTTTGGATAGACAAAATAAAGCATTTCTGAATCCCTTGAACAACTATTCCACATGTGTTGAATTTGAATAACTGGTAAATGAAAGTAAGAGAGGATTCTCAAATATATTCCATACCAGCAACAAGCGACTGGAAAAACTTTTCAGTTACATAATCCTCCTCGTTAGAATTTTCAAATGCTAAGCTAAATTTGTAGCGCGTCAGGGTTTCCAGTTTGTCCACTGCGACAAAATAAAATAATAATCATACAAATATACATTCACAAATACGAACAACAAAAATTCATAGGAAGTTTGGAAGTTAATTGTCATACATAAACAATTGGAACAATTTCAAGTCCATACTGGATTTTGCACATTTATAATTAACATAATCATGCAGACTTTTCATATTGAATTATTGGCGTATCGTGTGTTTGTTTGTGTTCAACGCCAGTATAAATCTTCAAGGATGATTGTTTGGGTTCAAGAAAGTGGAAGGACACTTCTGCTTCCAACTCCTTCATTCTTTTAAATAAAGTTTCTTCTTTCGTCAAAAAGTTTTAATGTTCTGCACCAACAGAAAGTCTGGACTACTGATGCAGGAACCCAAGAAGGAAAGGAAGAAACAAGAAATGGGAAAAAGATAGAGATGTTATTTTCAAAAACTAGGAAGCATTTGCAAACATGTTACAATCTACCAATCAAGTGACTTTGTTCCTCCATATTCCAAACAAGTTAATGCAGCAACAGTGGGTATAAAGCAACTTCAATTTTGAAAACAACATAATCAGACATTGGCATTTTGAAAACATAAAAAAAAAATTAATAACTTACCTCTTCCATCACGATTCCTATGACAACTACCATAAGAGTCGATCGAGATGTTTGTTTTTTCCAGGGCTTCGAGAGCTTGCAACCGGAAATTTCGAGCACCACAGTTGGAAATAAAAGCAGCTGCAAGAGCTTTTTCAGTTTTTGGCTTTATCGGTGCCATGATGTCATACTCAGCCCATGAAAAATATCCAACAGGGACATCAGATGATAGACTGGTTGTCATGACAATGTGATATCCCCTCCTAGTAGACAATGACATAGAAACATCAGTTTGATTATCAACACTTTTTCCTAAAACAATTGAAATATGAAATGCTCTCCTTATAAAACAAGAAAAACGAAGTTCAATTGATGAAAACTAAAAACAGAGGTAAGCATTATGCACTGATTAGCACTCGCAATGAAAGGTACACCTGGTTTTAAATCCAGTCAAAAATGAGAGAAGATATTCATATTGCTGCAAATCAAAACATAGTAAGACGTTAAACCACAAAAGTTTCTGCATTACCCCACACATTTCCATGGAACTATAGAACCATACAAAACCATCATACAATATTAAGTAACATATACGAAACAAATGATCCAATCAGATGTAATGAATTAACACTTTATACAAGTGCTTACCCACCGTCGTGCCATGGCAAGATTGTTCTCTGCATAGTATTGTGCCGACTCCATTGATCTCAGAACACTTGCTGTTCCAGCTTGTTGAGGTAAGCCAAAGGCAGCCTCAGGTTTCCGGTCCCCATTAAACCCAAATTTACATCCCACTGAACATGACTTCCATTCCTGCATTTGAATGAACTAATAACTTTAGACAGACAACAAGACTTCATAAGAACAATAGCCAGGAGGTAACATATGTGAATACACTTTGCTTGAAAGTAAAAACCCATGATAAATCTTGTCACTGAAAATCAAAATATCCATATTTTGGCTGCCAAAAAGAACATTTTTCAGATTAAGTGTGTCATATAGGATACAAGTTCAAATCCTGCAGATTAAAAACGCGTGATTGCAAGTCTATAGCCCACGATTAGGAAATAAACCACAAAACAGATTAAGAACAGCTTAACCTGGTTGAGTTTGAATATGCATAAAGTACCCTAATCAACTAGCTTGTGAATAAATTTCATCAAAAAGGAAAAGCAAACTCATCATAATCCTTCATAAAAATAATTCACATAGCATAAAAAATCACAGTGAAAGTCAACTAAACTTCTCAGCTCCAGACACCAAACACAAATTTGCAAAATGATAACAACTACATAGTTTATCTAAAAAGATACTCCAACCAATCAACACTAATCTGAAAAGAGGATAAACCTGTTCAGCACCAGAAACAAAAACAGGTTCCTTAGTAAAGTTCCTTGAATATGTAACAGCATCCTCTCTCTCCAACCAATCCTCACAACTTTCGCTCTCTAATTCCAAATTCTTGTCACCACCAACCATCTCTAACCCAAAATCATCACCTTCAACCACCGCACGTGACCGGTAGAACAAGTCAGCAACCATAGCTGCGTTCTTAGCCATATCCAACCTACCCAAAAACGCGATCTCCGCAATAACCACAAGTGCTACAAATAAAGGCATTAAATTCGACCATTTCTTCTTCGGAACCGTTGTTGAAGAAACTGAAACTGGTAAACCATCTTGGGTTGTTGTTGTTGTTGTTCTCGAAACGAGACCCATCAATTAATTCTACCTCCAATCTTCAATTCCTTGATTTCCCACTATTTTTTTCACCCAAAAAGTTGGATTGAAGATGGAAAAATGAAGCTTGTGGAGGTAGTTGAAATGGGTTGAGTTGCTTTACAAGCACGATTCCATGAAGAAGAATAAAAGGGTATTATAGTTGCGCCTCCGTCGACGAAAAGAAATGCAAAGATTGCACTTTAGTCGTCAATGGGGCAAAGATTTTTCAATGTTCAAAGTCTACGGAGTGGTTTTGCTGAATTATTCAGTGAAACTGAAACCAATAAGCACATACAATAATAAACAACAAAAACGAAACGACGGTGAAATTAAGAAGAGGGTTTTTCTAACACTTATCCTATATTTGTGAAATGATTTACTTTGGCAATGTTCAATTTATATTTGGGCTTTTGAGATGGGTTCCTATCATGTTCACATCAACCGTCTTTTCTTTGGTTTAAAGTTAAAGGAATGATATTTGTACGATCAATTTATGATTACTTTGTGATAATTTTTTCTCTTAAATTTCGATTATGATTTTACTTTCTTTTTTATTTTTTGTTTTTGTGTTAATATTTACTTTTTTTAGAAATTTATGTTGTTTTATAAGTTGTTATGTAAATGGTTGTTTAAATAACGCACTTCGTAGTTAAATAACGCACATCGTAGTATATACTACAGGAATATACGAGATTAATGACTAATAATTGATTTAAATTAATGCAATATTTATAAATAGGGGATTCAATTGATTCATACACTATACAGGATTGATAGATAATTTATAAGTATTTTTTGTAAATTTTCTTTGAGTTTTAAAACATTCTCGAACTCATACGAGCTCAGAACCCAACTCATCTAAATTTTATTGTTATAAAAATAAGCAATTCAATACCTTTTTTTTGTTGTAGCAATTCAATACCTTTATACAAATTAAGAGAGATGTTGCTTTGGATTGAGGTGAAGGAGGTGAGGCTTGGAAATGGAGATGGGGGTTGTTGGCGTGGGGGGAGGAGTTGTTAGGGGAGTGTAAGACTTTATTTCTCACTGTGTCTTTGCAGAATGATTTAGAGGATTGCTGAGTGTGGTCTCCTGAGCCAGACGATGGGTATACTGTTTGGGGTGCTTACCGTTTACTTACTAGTATGGTCTATGATCAATATTTAGCAGTCTCAAATCTTATTTTGCACAAATATGTTCCTTTGAAGGTGACTGTGTCTGCATTGCGGCTTTTTTTGAAATAGATTACCTACAAAAGACAATTTATTTCGTAGAGGCATTATTCCTCCGGGTTCTCAGTCTTTGTGTTGGTGGCTGCGGTGATTTAGAGACCGTGAATCACTTATTCTTAGAGTGTCACTTCTTTGATTCATTATGGCATCTTGCTCGAAAGTGGATTGATTTTTCTTATGGTGATCCTTCTGTTATTTCGGATCAAATTATATAGTTTGGTAATTTATTTAATGATAGACGTTCCATTATGCTTTTGTTTTGGTTTGGGAGCACTTGGATTATTTGGAAGGAACAGAACATCATGATCTTTAAGCAAAAAAGAAAGCTCAATTCTACAACTTCTGGAGAATGTTAAATTGCTCTCTTTCTCATGGGTTAAGGCTAATTTTGCTTTTTTGGCTTGTCGGTACCATAGCTGGTGGTTAAGTCCCTTGTTGTGTTTGGACATTGGTTAATCTTATTAGTTTCTGGTGGTTCTTTTTTGTGACTATGTTGTAATTAACTTTTTGGTATTCTCTTATGGTACGCCTTGTGCGGGAGAGAATACCAGTTTTTAGTTATATAATTCGTTCTGGCCTCTTGAAAAAGAAAAGGAGAAAAAGAAAAAAGAGGTGTTAGAATTTTAGTCATTTTATTACATTTGTTAATAATTATAAAACCTCCGGTCAAAAAAGAAATTATAGTTTATTTACAATATTATTTTTTTGGTATGCAAGTGAACAAAATGCACTTTTATATACCACAATATCATCCGGCCCTAGTTTTCTAGTGAGAGAAACTTCAACTTCTCCTTAAACTTTCTTTCTCCTTCGTTCATCAAGGAGGGATGGTTTTAGGTCATTTTTTGACCTAGAATCACCCCTTGACATCTTTTTCCTCTTTTCATTCAATCTAAATAAATCGTTTTCACATATATCAAGTCTTTTATTTTGTGTTTTTTTTTGATTTCGTCGTCTAAGTGCGGCGTTCTGTTGTTTGTCGTCTTGTGCGACGTTTGATTTCGCGTCTTGTCACGGTGTTCGTTTATTTCCTATTGAAAGATCGGCATCAGTCAATTACAAATTCAACCAATGATTTGAGTGTCAACGTTGAAGATCCGGAAGCATATGAATTTCAGTGACTTAGGTTTTATCATATTATTTGTAGGCATTTTGCTGTTTTATGCTATTAATTTGGGCGCTGTGAGTTTGTTTGCAAATTCACCCTTTACGTTTTTAGCGATGTTTGTATTTGATGTAATCTATCAATTTGAATGAATGAATATCGTTTTATTTTTTGTAAAAAAAAATAATATACCACAATACCACATAAAATACTACTATGATTTACGCAACTAATCACGTTTCATAAGTCAAACTTATTGTTTTTTTATTAACATAAGTCAAACTTATACAACTATTTATTTCAATTTTTTTTGTTTTAAATTATATATTAGTCAAATTTGATTAATTTTATTTCATGAATAGATATGACTGGTGTATTAAAAAATTTATATAAAAAAAAAAAAATAATGTTGCCTTTTTTTACAAATGCACATATTCATTATACATTCTTCCACACACACATACATAATCATAATACTTATGATAAAGTGTAAGTGAAATTGAAGTGTTTTATTAATATATTTAATTTGATTATAATAAATAAACTTGATCTTTATTTGAAGATAATCAATTCCAAATTCACGAGGAAAAAAATTAATTCAATTTTGAATTTTATCGAATCTACTGATAACTAAGTAATTATACATTTTTTTAATCAAGCTTTTGCAAGAATTTATTTATTTTTTTAAGTAGTTTTAGCAAGAACTTCTAATTGAAGGAGATTGTCTTTTTTTAAATAAACGTACGCATCAATGTTTTTTTTAGGGGTATCTTTTATTGTTAGGTAGTGTTTGGTCCAACTTTTTTTTAACTTTTCTTCACCTTAAAAGGAGAAGTGAGGCCAAACATGATTTATTAGAAGCTCTACATAAAAAAAGAAGCTTTTCGTTTGGTGAAAATTTGCAAGTAAAAGTACTTCTATATAAAGTTGTTAATACTTACTTTTTAGGATTAAATATGTTTTTAGTTCCTACATTTTGCGCCCCTTTGATAAATAGTCCCTACATTTAAGTAAATGTTTTTAAAATCCTCACATTTAGTCTTTGCTGTCAATTTCCTCTCCAGTCACCAAACAGACCGCTGATCTGACATTTTTTTTTTACCTTTAAATATGTTTTTGGTTCCTATAAAATTGAGACCTTCTAAGTTTAATCCTTACTTAATTTTAATAGTTTTTTTAGTCCTTATGGAAATTTTCTGCACTCAATATAAGTCTTTACTCAATCCAATATAAGTCCCTATGAGACCTTCTAAGTACTTCTATGATTTTTTTTTTAAATTAAAATTTTCATAAAAGAACAAGAAATTATATATATTTTTTAAAATTATAATTTATTTTCGAAAATTATAAATTTATAACTTTTGAAAATATAATTGTCGTTATTTTTGAAAAAAATTAATATATAATTTTTAAATTTAAAAAAATATATTTTTCGAATATTTAATTTTCACATTTTTTGTCAAAATTTTTAATTTTAACAGTTCTTTTGTCAAAAAATTAAGTTTTCGAAAATTTTAATTTTCAAAGTTTTTTTTCGGAAATTTTTTATGATTTTTAAATTTAAAAAAATAATTTTCAAAATTTATTTTTTTTAATTACGTGGACTGCCACGTGAGCGATTAGCATGCCAAGTCGGACATGAAGTGGGGTCAGGGACCTTTTTCAAACAAATTTTTTTTTACAGGGATGTATTTCAAAAAAAAAAGTTACAGGGACGAAAATCAAAACTGATCCAAATTACAGGGACAATTATCATATTTAAGCCTTATTTTTATGTACATTTCTTTTCTTTTAGGGGATTTTTTGGGTACATAATATATGTTATTATTATTCTCTTCAAAAATAAAAAATATGTTTTTGTACCAAAAAAAGATATATGTTTT
>Ga0315915_1008788_pt1 | contig 11697 bp, 9 predicted proteins | sample MpolbnodulesMG_FD_207738 | JGI IMG/M metagenome (GOLD analysis project Ga0315915, IMG submission 207738) | Medicago polymorpha root nodule microbial communities from Los Angeles, California, United States - branched nodules | ecosystem: Host-associated > Plants > Roots > Nodule | place: USA... | reverse complement strand
CAATGCCAAAATGACACGTGGATAGCAGTTAACGTTTTTTGATTAAAACTAACGGAAGGGACCAAAACAAGTAACGGAGATAAAGATAAAGTACTCAAACGGTCTTTTTTTTAGTTAAGGGACCAAAGCGATACTAAATAATAACTTAAGGGACCAAAAGAGCAATTAAGCTTTTTTTTATATTTATCAATGACAAATACATGATCTATAATTTTTATGTATCAATGATAAATATTTATTCGTTTTTTTTTTATATATTTATCATGACAAATATATGTCATATGTTTATTATTAACTGATACTTCATCATATAATATATTTTTTTCCTGATTGAGGGGAAGTGTGTTTAAGTGTTTTATAAGTGATTTCCTTAGAGAAACTATGAGTTTAAGATGAAAATTAGCTAGAGAAGTTTAAGACGATTATAATTGAAAGTATGTGATAGTGTTTTAAGATGATGGATGAGGATGAGGGTGATGTTCTTAAAGTAGTAATGTGTCTAACGTCATTGTCATATAAAAGAGTATAAGATTAAAATAAAAGAAAAATAGTGTGCAATTGTTTAAATTAATTGAAAATGGGAAGAATAATAATATGGTGAGATGAAGATCTTAAGTTAAAATGATGCTAGGATTATGGGGATGGTTGAGGTTCTAGGAGATGATAAATGTGAGACGAAGTTTTAGGTTTTATGAAAGTTATGATTGCGAGTAAAGTCTTGTTAAAGGTGAAACGAGTTAATGTATTAAAAAGTTATCATTGAAGAGGTCAAGTAATGTGTTAAAATGATGAGTTAAAGGAGATGAATAAACTGTGATAATGTGTCGTTAACAGGTAAGTTAAATATTGAGTTGATGTTGGATTTTGATGAGATAATATTCATTTATGATGATGTTTTGATGAGTTGAACCTTGTTTATGATGATGGTGTTAAAAATGAGATAATCTTTATTTATGATGATGTTTTGATGAGTTAAACATTGTTTATAATGATGGTGTTTGATGAGATAATCTTTATTTATGATGATGTTTAGATTAGTTAAACCTTGTATATGATGATGATGTTTTGATGAGACAATCCCTATCTATGATGATGAGCTTCGATGAGATAATCCTTATTTATGATGATAAGCTTTGATGAGATAAATCTAATTATGATGTTGATTTATTGGTAATTTTTTTCTTGTGTATTTGTGTTGATGAGTTTTCCATATGCATCATATCATTATTAGGAAATTGATGAGATTGATGAGTGTATGTTTAGTAACACAACTCTGACATACAAAAATTAATGAATAGAATTGGTACCACATGCATACTGATGAAATGAATGAATAAAATTTGTCATATAAATGATGATGTTTGAACATGGTGCATATTGTGATTGATGTGTAATTGTTGACGTTTGAACTTGGTAATGTTGTGAAATATGTGAATTGACGATGTTGTGATAGATGGTGATGTTGTGAAAAATATATGAATTGTTGATGTTTGAAACTGATCAGCTATGTGAATGATGTGTTTGAATGTTGATGATTGAAAAATCCTATTAATATTTAATATTTTTTATGTGTACCAAATATATGTTTATTGAATGTCTTCTCAACCCTGCATGTTGTTGTGTATTAGTGGTGTCTGTACTCGTGGGGGAGGAGGGGTGTATAGATATGTTGAGGAGGTTTAGCTGCAAGGTAGTGAGACGATGATGCTGGAAGTTGCTTCCATCTTTATTTTAGTCTTGAATAGTAAACCATGGTTTGAGACCTTAAAGTACTTTAATTGACGTTGATGAATTATTCTGCTACTTTTTATATATATGACTTTTGCTAATACACACCCATTCATTTTTATGAAGGTGTGCATTAGCAAGTTGCACCTTTTTGAGTTAGACAAAGAAATCAACATTTTCTTTCTAAAAGCAATTAAAGTAATGGGTATGTTGGTAATTTAAAATTTCATATCTTTTTTAAATCGAAACTCTTTCTATTTTTCGTTCTCTTGCGTGTGGATTTTCACTCTTCCTCCTTCTTTATCTCCACATTCATTATTACTTTGAAAAGGGGCAAAAATCGTGCTGCCAGTTTTGTTTCTTTGGGAGCATGCCTCATTTTATTTCTATATTATTTGTTGATTACTCATATTGGTTAAATTAGTTATAGTGAATTTTTTAAAGAAGGTGATGGTAAAATTTGAAGAACAAAAGGACACCTAGTAAATTATACCAAATTACCAACTCAATTTTAGTATTAATGTGAGACATAGGAGAACAATATCGATTTAAATGAAGGACCTCCTGAGTTCAATATGAAAACAAATATAGAACTAAATAGAAGAAGTTGTGATGTCTTCATGGAATTGACTATGTAGAGGGAAAGCGCAGAAAACATGATTCAAAGAGGAGGTGGAGGAAAAGCTTGAGAGAGAAAGGAAATGAGGAAGGAGATTAATGAAAATGATTTTGATTTTAAAAATAATATGATATTTTAAATTACCAATATATCTGTCACTTTAATTGCTTTTAAAAGAAAATGTTGGTTTTTTTGTCCAACTCAAAAAGGTGCACCTTGCTAACGCACACCTTCATAAAAATGAATAAGTGTGTATTAGCAAAACCATATATATATATATGACATACATAGTGAGAATGAATTTGTTATGTGAGAACATGAGAATGATTTATCAACAATTAGATTATAATATTAATAAATGGTCTAAATTAAAAGCTCAATTTTAATTAACACATGTGTCTTTCCACACTCAATCAATATAAAACCTTTCACTTTACCATCTTCTCCAATCCACTGTTCTGCAACATTGTATGTCTAACTGGTTTTGATTCATCAATACACCACACCATGTTCTAATTGGTTTTAATTCATCAATCATTAAACCACCATGTTCCAATCGTCAGAATTCTGAAACCCTCCTTTCAAACAATTTTTTTTCTTCCCAAAACCTAATAATTCTTAATCGTAACCCTGAACAAAAATGACTGCAAATCTGCCATAACTTTTGTTCTAGATTTTAGTAGCGATGGAAATAGTTGTTGAAATGATGGATAAGAAAAAGGGAAACACTTTTATTAGTCACCACATAGATTTGAAATCTCAGTCAACTAAAAAAACAATACAAAAAAAAAAAATCAGAGTTCATACATTAAAAATATATGTTATGGTGTATTTAATTAATTTAAAGGTGTCATAACGGAATAATATAAGGCTCAAAGATTCATGTGATGGTTGGTTTGGGGAAGAAGGTGGGTTGAAGGAGTGAAGGTAAACAAGTTTAAGATAGAGAGTATGGAAAGGCACATGTGTTATTTTAATTGAGACTTTTAATCTGAACAATCTATTTTGATCTAATGGTTGATAAATCATTCTCATGTTCTTAGATATCAAACTCATTTATACATATAGGGTTTTGCTATAAGCCATCCATGAAGGTGTCTTTTAACAACCCACACCTCAAGGTGTGATTTTCACTTTTTAGTTATAACTTTGCTAAAAGACACCTTCATAAAAATTAGTCGGTCTCTTTTAACAAATGCTCATATAATAACTTGCTAAAAGACACCTTCGTAAGAGGTGTCTTCTAGCAAAACCCATACATATCTGCGTGTGTGTTTGTGTGAATATTACTACTTATTTTATCTAACAATATTTTTTTAATTCAAAATCCATGAGCTTTATTCAGATGCACTAAATAACAAAGGTAATGCCTCTCTAAACAACATAAAGTTTCTAAAGTTTAAGACGATATTTTCAATTAAAATAACACTGATCAAAATCACAACATAAAGTTTCTAAAGTTTAAGACGATATTAATTTGATCAACCAAGTGCATCAATCTTGTTATCCATGTCCTTCAGAATTTTCTCAATAAGCTTATCAAATTCTTTCAATTCAGAAACAGACAATTCATCAGGTAGCTTTCTATTTTTCATGTACCCAATCATAAGATTGTTCAGCTCTTTCTCACGATTGTCATGGCTTTGCTTTTGAAGTTGCTCCCTGGCTTTAGTAATCCTCTGCAATAGGAAACTCTCTTGGTTCACATTCTTTGTTTCATCTTTTGTTGATGAGTTATGGTACCTCTCAATCACCTGTCTAGCCCCCTCTAGATTAGGCCACACCTCTGTTTTAGAATTAAAAGGATTGGAAATTATAGCACATGCTGGAATACCACAAAGAATGGTGAGTTCTCTAACCTTCTTGATGATACCCTTTTTTCTTTTATTGTAGGTTGCCTTTCTTGCCGAATCATTAGAGATAAAAGCAAGTTTTACCTTCTTCCTCGTCATGGCGTTGTGATGCAACTGCAAAGAAAGAAATAAGGAATTATAATATTTTTTGTATTATTTCTCGAGTACCTTGTGGGTTTTATAATGAGCTATGCTAAACAAATATAGGTGTGTGTGCGCGCGAGCACGCACATGTGTATATTTATTATTAGTCAAAACAAAATCTATGTATTTAATATACTTTACTAAAAAAAATTATACTAAAGTCAATAAAAAATTAACATAAATAAAATTTGAGGATTGCTATAAACTTAATTTTTACCTTTGTTTTTATTCTTTGACTAGTTACTATATCTATTAATATATTTTGACTAGTTGGTAAATATTTAAGATATAAAATATTTTTTTATTAAATTCATCAGATCCTATTCACTAATTACTATATTTATGATTATTTGAATGACTATAACATGTTTAGTAAAGTATAAATAAAAATATGTTTGTCTAAAAAAACATATATATGTATATATATATATATATACAATTCCGTTAACTCAGAGAATGCTAGAAACATATATAAGTTACATAATTTATCTTCACAAATCACCTTCAGAAAGCTCAATCTCCTCTTCGCCTTCACAAATCACCATGAAAAAACACATGAGATTTCCTTCCACTACCCACAAAGAAAAATATCATCACTTTCTCAGATTTGAAACAACAAACGAAGAAGGACAATAAATACCGAGAGAAAGAGGGGAACGAAATAAAGAGTTGTGAAGAAAAACGAGGAGAAACTTCTCCTTAAATACCCTCAAAACCGTCCACATCAACGGACCAGATCAAGCGAAAGCAAAGAGCCACGATATGAACGGCTGGCAATAGTCTTGGGAAAATGTACTGCAGTCAAAGCCACACGCGCGTGTAAAATTTTACCAGGAACGCGTACAACGCACGTGCCAAACGCGTGGAAAGCGAAACTTAATGAACTTCGTATCTTCGAACGTTCCGCCTGAAGCATTAAATGCCAACTACTCCCACTAACTCAAAGTTCGGAGCCATCACTCACGGACGAAATCAAAGCTTCCCAACGAGACACTTCAAGGGCCGTCCGGATTAGATCATCAACGGACGCCACACTCTTTGCGGGAGGGGTTAAGTTCCTGAAACAACGCATCGAGGGCCGCTAGACTAAGCAGTCGACGAGCGCCTCCTTTCCCTGCTTAAGCCATTGACCCATAAAGGCATCAACGACTTGGGGGAAACTGTTTTGGACCACTCACACGGCTACATGTGTACAATAATATGTCGCCTATAGGCTACGCACTCAAAGGAGCACGCCAACTCAGTTGCGTCGTGCCACACCAGAGCATGCCTCCTTGTCGGGATTACGCTACACGTGTCCTTCCCCGCTCCTAATCACACGCCGCATAACCCGGAGACGGTTATGCCACGAGCACGCCTATATAAGGGTGAACTTGCTTCACCCTTCAAGGTACACAACACTTTTCACAACACTTCTTAGACTTTCTCTCTCAGTTCCATTACTGACTTGATCGTTGGAGTGCTAACATGCCTGTAGGCACCTTTCGTTCCACCGTAGAAGACACATCGCCGCTGTACCAGAAGTAGTTACCGATAACCGGAGCATTCTCTACCACTGTTGTGACTCAACCGTTCTCACGGGACAAATCAAGTTGCAAATTTTTCTTTATTTCATGATTAACAGGACTCAATGTCGCAAATGAGGGAAGCACCCTCATGGAGGGCGGGTATCAAGGCTTCTACATTTAAGTAGGACGAAAGTCTTGCACCCGTCGCGGGACCCGCCTGAAGGGCTAGACACCCCAAGGTAGAGTGTCTTTCCCCTAAACGCCCTAAAGGGGGAACTAAGCCTTGGTCAGACATGTTCCATCAGGTGGCCAATTAAGCATAAAACAAAGAAGGTACCGTCGCACAAAATAAAATGCATCAATACGAACCGAAAGAAACTGGGCGCCGCATGAAACAAAATGCATTAACGCGTTAAGGCGCCAGGAACCTAAACCCACCGTCGCATGAAACATAATGCATTAGAGCGGACAAAACAGAACCGGGCGCCGCATGAAACAAAATGCATTAGCGCGGCCTAGAAGAGACACCCGAGTAATCCTACCCAACGTGGCCTGAAAGAAAAATGCACAAACACGAAACGTGGCATGAAATAAAAACACATACAACACGAAACGCGACATAAATCAATTTCAAAGGGGGGCCGTTAAGGTGGATCTACACAAAGAAAAGTAGTTATAAACAAGAAAGGCTTTTAAGTTTCTTTCCAAACTTCGGGTGGCGATAGGGGACGGCCGGAATGCCACATCTGGCCTACTGAACCTACTTGTTCCAGGAATGAACTGTGCCAGGCCAGGGTTATGCATAGTTGTGAATTCCAAAGTACGCCACAGGAGGCCGCAGTCGGCAGTATACAGAGCTTTGTCTGGCTGTAAACATGCATAATTTAGAGCAAGCCAGACAAAGCCAAGCAAGACTCAAGCTCTCCGGAACCAGAATACAACCTCATTGCTCGATACTGGACTGGCCAGGGGGCGCCAAGTGCCATCGAACACAAGGATCCAGAAACTTGACCTGGGGCACGCCGGAATCCATGTCTTTGTCACAACATCCACAACTCTAGCCGAAAGCCTCTGCACCGACCCAGGCAACAATGGGTGATATAATGAAACCAGGCGAGTTCTTCAACTCAGCCATGGCGCCAACGATCTTAGCTAAAGCTTTTCGAAGAAGGACAACAACCTCGCCGCGAATTACTTATCCTAACCTAGCTCCGATAAACCTTCCAAACGATTCTTTTCCACCACAAACAACCATGATAAACACATAAGACTTACCTCCACGAACCATGAATGAAAAGATCATTTTTTACTCAAACTCAAAACACCAAACAAAAAGAACACTCAAAGCTCAGGAGAAAAAGAGGAACAAATAGATTTATGAGTAAGAGACAAGAAGTGTTTTCTAGCAACGATACCAAAAGAAAACAATGAACTGCGGAGAAAGACAAAGAGAACTCCTCCTTAAATAGCCTCGAAACCTCCCACATCGATAGACCAGATCAAGCGAAAGCAAAGAGCCATGGTCTAAACAGTTGTCAATAGCCTTGGAAAGGAAAAAAAATGGTCAAAGCTTCACGCGCGTGTAATATTTCCCCTAGAGCGCGTAAGGCACACAAACCAAACACGTGGAAAGCGAAACTGAACAACCATCACATCGCCAACATTTCGTCTAAAAGCATTAAATGCCAACAACTCCCACTAGCTCACTGAAGCCTACATAGTTTTACTTTATATGTTTTTGATGATGTTATTTAGTTTTATTTATGTTTTTTAAGATTTCTAGTATTTAGCATGTTAAAGCACCCAACATCTATGTCTCTTGATCATAGGATTCACTTGTGTCGTGTGCATTACTCGATCACTTGAAAATTGTCATATTTCATCTTTTTACTTGTTGAATCGATTCAACATACCTTAAAACGTATCATCTGAAGTCTCTGACTTCAAATGGAACGATTCACCACTTTTTTGAGTCGTATCATATGTGAATCGATTCATCATAGTTTGAATCGATTCATCACAGTTTGAATCGCATCATAAGACTCTTCTGACTTGCACTGAATCAATTCAACAATAGGTTGAATCACATCATTCTTCATCCTAGGCTCACATGAATCGATTCACACCTGCACTCAATCGTACCATTCTTCATGTATCTTTGGCTTGTATTTTTGCTGTCTGAATCGATTCACTCATTTAGTGAATCGATTCACTATGTTGTTTTTGTGAGAATATTTAATTTTGTCACTCCTCACTATGTATACTTTCCTCCTCGTAACTCCAAAATTATTGAATCATTTGCTTCTATTCTCTCTAGGTCTCAAAAACTCTTTGTCCATAAATTCTTCAAGATTAAACACTTTTTCTTAGAATCACTTTGAACATTGAGTCACATTGATTTGTTAGGGTGCTAGTAGGGATTGTAAGTTGGTTCTTTCAAGGAGATGGCTGGGCTTAATCAAGGCTCCAAAGTGAAGTGAATAATCTCATTCCACCTCCAAAGGACTTGGGGGTCTTTCTAACCGTTTTTGAAGTCGAAGGGGATTCGTTTACGGGACGTAGTGTAACGCCCTATTTCTATTAAAGCGATAAAACACGCGAATAATATAAATATTCAAGAAATAGACGCTACGTCTTCAACAACTATCAAACAACATGCATTTATAAAATTATTCAACAGTCGCAGCAGATATAAATCATACATCTCCAAAATATACATGTCATAAGATCAATATACATCATCATAAAAATCTCCAAGTCCCGACATATGGGAAAAATCTCAACAACATAAGTTCAGCATAAACAATCTAGAATAATCATAAAGACAGACATCCTAGATAAGAGCCTACTCTAAGACTCCAAAGGAAACGATAACGGAGATAGCTCCCGCTATCCAAACACTCACCAAGCAACCAACAACTACTCCTGCACGTCGTCTACCCGTTCATACAAATAGGTAGGCGGTCCACCACAGACCACTAGGGGTAAGCTTCATATCAATCATAATCAACATAAACAATTTGACATAAATGAATCAAATTAAGTCTCAATTAATTATCAAGAGCAATTAACTTTCATATGCATATACACACAACAATTATAATGTCACGATTATATATTCATCAAACACACCTACCAACAACAACCATCATTCACATACATCACTTAAGACTCATGCCAATATGATATGCGCCTATATACGACACATATATGCATGTGGTACCATGTCACCGACAACTAGATGCCAACCGAACATCTCATGTAAGAGTACACCTCCTCCTACGATTCAACTATGTAAAAGTACACCTCCTTTTTCATTTCTTATATGACTTAATATGATTTATGATGCATGGACATACAAGCAAATACCCAATAATGCAAAACTTTCAACATATACATCCATTAACAACAATGTAAAAGTACACCTCCATTTACATTGATCAACTCCAACAACAATTGCATTATCAAGTATTTACGTCCACACAATCAACAATCACAATTCAAATAAGAGTCCTTGTCATATTATCAACAAACATCAATTTTCATATATACATTAATCAACATTAACTACATAATATGGCTCAACAACTTCATACACTTTCTCACAATTCAAGTAAAGGAGAAAATACGACACTTTATGATAACATCATATTCAACACCTAACAATCATTCACATATCTTCATTTAATCATATAAAGTCATTCACCAAAGATTTATAAGGTAATCGGCTTTAAAGAACCATTTTCGACAAAGTCCGTATCAAGTAGCAAAACGGCCAACATTGATACTTTTCAAAGTAAAGTAACTTGTTCAAGTTTGAAAAACCTACAACTCGATCTTAAATAATCATATAAGTATGAGCATAGGCCACTTACGAACTATCAAGAATTAGTTCAAAGATTAGCCTAAGTTCGTATGAGAAAATCCCAAGTTCACATTTTCCACAATCCCACCCGAAAATCAAGTTTGACATGATTAGGACATTATACCATCCTTACATGCCTTGTCTAAGTCTATATGAGCTGTAGACCAAGCTTGTAATCCTTTTAGTTCACAAAAGTTCATTTTCCAACAAAATCCGAAAAACCGAAACGACACAATTACAAGTTTCAAACCATTTGGAAAATCTAAGTTTCAACAAAGCCAATTATGTTCCAGTAGAAAAGTAAGTGAAAACAGAAAAAGAACACTTCAAGACGATCGCATCGGACCCCTACACGACTGCCCCCAAGCACCCGGACACGGAACAACGTTCCCGTTGTCCTGTCCTGGGCGCCTGGCGCTAGAGGTGCAGCGCCTAGCGCTAGCTCTCTGATTGTGGGCGCCTAGCGCCCTGCCTCAGGCGCTGACCTTCTGGAAGTGGGCGCCTAGCGCACTAACTCAGGCGCAGCGCCTCGACATTGCGCGTTTTCGCGTGTTTCGGCCACGGGTCTTCGCCATTTTCGCCTAAAATCGAAGGGTTAAGTCCCCCATTCATCAAAAATGATCCAAGACATGACCCGGGGCTCTAACACATCGAATACAATCATTTCACGACATTTGAATAAGTTATGAAATTGTTTAAAAGCTATTTTCTCAAAACACAAGTTTTCAACAACAACCAAATTCAATTCTTCTCAACAACTCAATCCAACTACAACAACTTCAATCATAACTCATACCCAAACCATGATATGAGATTATCAACAACAACCACAACTTTTAATCATGTATTCAATCACAATTCAACAACATCATGTCGTAATTCCTCAATTGAGCATAATTCATCAATTATCTATATATATATATATATATATATATATATATATATATATATATATATATATCTTGAACATGCAAATTTATCATCAACCATTCAATTATAAACTAATTAACATACCCAAACATCTCACTAAAACTAGAGCACGAATTTCAACAAGTTCATGATAATCACTTATTCAAATAAGCACTTATGCATATAACTAGAGAAGAAGCTACAACTAAGATATTATGATTGAAATCTAACCCCCTTACCTCAATAAGCAATAATCGTAGCAAAAGCTTCAATTAAGCTCCTATAATCCCTAGCTCCTCTTGGTTCTTCAATCTTTCTCCACAACCCTCCTCTCTTCATCTTGCCCCTTCTCAAAATTTGTAAAATGACTGTGTAACCCTATTTTCTTTAATGACTAATGCTTATATAGTCTCTACACATTGGGCTTAACCCTATTAGTGTCTTAATGGGCTCAGAACACTTATAAACCAACCCCCAAAGTTTCTATCCACTAACAATTAAAATAATAATAACGATCACTTACCGGTTATAAAATAAATTACTACAATCCACTAGTAACTTAATAAAATAATAATGGCTCTCACTTAAGCATTAAAATAATCCCACCATGAAATTACTAATTTACCCTTACTCACAAAATGACCAAAATATCCTTCTAATACCGAAAAAACATTAAAATACACATATAGGCAATTAATCACATACAAGCATAATTAATCACACATAAAAACAATTAAAATTAAATCTAGTGGAAATCGGGTTGTGACACGTAGCATCGAAGACTTAAGTGAAGAGTTCAAAGGGGTGCACGCGTAATCAAGGATTCGAAGATTCAAGGAGCACCAAATTCAAATGTTATTTGAAGTTTGGGGGAGTGTTTGCATATGGGTTGAAGAATTAGGTTTAATTTCAAGGAACTCTTGTAAACACATTTGTATTCAACATTGTTACTTAGTGGATGACCTTGGTAAAGGCGTACTTCATCAAGAAGAGTAGACGTAGCTCTAGCGAGGACGAGAAAGAGCGAACTACTATAAAAATATCGGTGTTATCTCTCTTCCCTATCCTCTT
>Ga0315915_1008787_pt1 | contig 11698 bp, 9 predicted proteins | sample MpolbnodulesMG_FD_207738 | JGI IMG/M metagenome (GOLD analysis project Ga0315915, IMG submission 207738) | Medicago polymorpha root nodule microbial communities from Los Angeles, California, United States - branched nodules | ecosystem: Host-associated > Plants > Roots > Nodule | place: USA... | reverse complement strand
TGGTAAATGATTCAATTTCCCTTCCTAACTTAAGGACTTTGGTGATATGTAATTGTAAATGCTTCTGTGGTTAACGTTTTCTAAGCTTCAATGCATATTTTTGGTGAATCCTGCGATTCGACTTTCGACTCGCTTAGTTATAAATTCCTTTATTAAAGATAGATAAATGTGTCGGGTGTTAAATGTGGGTACTTCTCTCCATTAACCATAATTTGAATTTTGTTTGTCATGTTGCGGAAGTTTAATCATTCTATTAGATTCAACCACGTTAGTAACTCAAATAAATTTCACTCTTTCAAATGTGACATGCTTATGCTACAACCCATACCAGCTTAATTCACTCAATCTTCTTCCTTCACCATATATTTTGTACATTACCCAAAATCCAAATATGGCATGCCTAGCTTTTGCAAAATTGATCAGAAAACAAAACATCAATGAAATTTTACCCAATTTCTTCCCCATGAGAAAGCATCTATTGGAACTCATATTATAAAATAAAAAAAACTGCAGGATGTTTAATATGTTAGGTTGTATATTCACAACTCTCGACTTCTTACATCTTATAGTGTGGATGAGTTTTGTCATGTTAAGTCGTATATTCACAACTCTCGACTTCTTACATCATTCAGTGTGAGTGAGTCTTGCCACTAAGATTTCTAAAAAATAAAAAATTATTTTGATATGATGTAATTAATTAAATAACCGGATAATAATATATATTTACTTAAGCTTTAATTTACGTAAAAAAAAAATCAAACTCGTTGATTTTTTTTTTGACAAAAAACTCGTTGATTAATTGCAAATACTATAAACAATTAACAATTAAACATTCTGATTTACTAATGTTGACAAAATTCGAGATTTACGTCACTTTATTGGCATGGGACATGCAAACATGGATCGATCATCGATGTAGCATGAAACTAGCTCGATCGCCTTTCCATTATATTCTTGCAGATTACTTACACTTGTAATATTTTATTTCCAAATTTTGAAAGATTCACGTTACTGTTTGCCCTTTTTTTTTTGGAAATATAAAATTTTAGGGTGAGGGGATGGTGCCCCAGTCTAGGCAGGGAAAACCTTCGGGTTCAATGAACACTTACAAAGATATTTACATTTACCTCCCTCCAAAGGCACTAATGGGACTCGAATCCGGGTTCTCTCGAATTCAAGACCTGTCATTTTACCACTAGACCAAGCCTTTTGGAATTATTTGCCAGTTGTTTTAGATGTGCATAACTTGTTACTACCAATTGTTGAACTAAGTGCTGAAGATAATTGTTCCTGTTGAGTTAGATGGTTTTTTTTATTTTTTGCACTGATATCTTTTGTGCACAACTACAATGCTTTTTAATTAGAGTAATCAATGTAAATTACATTTCATTTGTATACAATGTTGATAAAGATAGGATATAAATATAGATTTTTGATAGGAGACATGATTATAGATATAGACTCCTTCAAAAGTAATTAATATAGATAGATTATGAGTATATCCTTCTAATCATATCACCAAATCATATGTGTCCCTCCGAATAGGAACTTCTTAGGCTGAAGTTATCTTATTGTGAAACAATAATATTCCAAACTCAAAACACATCCATAAGAGTTAGAACAATTATTACTGCAGCAGCCCCATCCATTTTTTATTTACACCCATGTATTCCAACAAGTGGATTGATGAAGCGGTTATAAGTCATTTTTTATTTCACGATGTTATTGTTCACCGTTTTTTTTTTTTGTTGCAAAGGCTAACAAAAACTGGAAAACAACAAAAAGAGAGAAAAACAAAAGGAGAGCTAAGCTCTTAAATAAAAGGTTCCAGCAGCATCATTTTAAAGAGAAGGAGGAGATCCGCCGGTGGAGTGTCGTGGCGAAAGTAACCTGAGTTCGACGAGGCTCTAAGCCTAGTTTTGTAAAAGAATAAAATTATTTTTTAAAAAAAAACTGAATAATGTTTAAAGAGTTCGACCACCGATTTGTATTTTGAATTTCAATTGCTCTGAATAATATGGACATAATGTATTACCAAAAAAAAAAAAATATGGACATAATGTCATGCAATTTATATGTATATCTCCATGTGTATCAAAAGATGGCCTTCATACCATAGATGTACGAATGATTTCCTTTAAAATTTAGAGAAATACTAACAAGTGTTTTGAGACATTGTTTAAACAATCAAAAGTAGTAACTTTTATATAGAAAGTTATGTAATTATTACTTTTATATGTGTTTGACTTATATTTTCAAGATACAAAATAAATTCCTTAAACAATGTCTTTAGAGCACTTGTTAGCATAACTCTAACATTTATTGAAGAAGATTGAAATGAAGGAACCTTGATTGTGAAGAGTACCGGTAGAATGAGGATTCATGATCATTTGCTTTAAATAATTGACAAAATGACACAACTTTGACTAATCAAAATATTTTCATGTCGCTCTCTTGTGTGATTTTAGTGTCTTATATGATGGCTAGTTTTAGTGGCCCTGCACTAGACACTAATTTTCATATATGAAACATAAATAAGGTTAATCACATAAGCTAGTGATGGGATCTCGACACCACTTTTCATTCGATTCTTCTTCAAAAGAGGAGAATGTACCTAAAATGACGCTTGATGCCAAAGTAAGGCAGGTTGCAAACAAGATGCAAGTGAGATGATGTGAGGGGGAGATAAACTGTATTATCCTGCTATTTAAATTTGAAATTTAAAATTTAAAATTTTATCTTGCACAAGATTTGTGAATCCTCTCTTTTGGATTATAACCTCAATGGTTATGAGAAAAATATTAATGTTATTATACGAAACTCAAGGTTAAGCATAGAAGTTGGTGATGTTGTCTTTACTCTTACCGATGTGGTCTCTACGCTGCTTCTTCAAATGAGAGGATGTACTGCAAAAAGACACTGATTCTAAAGTAAGGCAGGGTGGATATACAAGGTTTAAGTGGGATGTGAGTTTATACCTCAGGGGTCATACTTATAGTGGTTAGCTCCTGAGTTGCATTGCACTTCTTGCTTTCTAATTAGTCAGCCCTTGAGTGCTTATCACAACTTTAAGATCGTTGTGGCTTGGTATGGATAAAGTCTAGAGAGTTTTGTCTTGACGTTAACAAATAGAGTTATATAAGTTTTGTCTTGACGTTAGCAAATAGAGTTATATATAGAACCTGGACTTTATTTAGCTTCCTTGTCACAGTAATGGTTTTTCTTATCAGTTTGTTGGTAGTTCATATCTTCACTTCATATGTCAGTTGTGATATGGTCGGGGTAGACGTTACGTGCATGTGATCCTAATATTCGAGATTGGTGGAGACTCTTATGCGAGATAAAAGAGTTCTTAAACATGCAAAATAGTGGAGACGCGTCTTGTCTTTTGGAATCCTTATCCTTTAATGCATTTATCCAGGGGATGTTGTCAATGATATTTTTTCGCACCACCTCATCCCTTTATGATTTGCAGTTCTGCCGCGATCTTCCTTTATTGGGCCAATTATTTGGGATTGTTTCGCTTTTACAATGTGGATCCTTGTGGCTATTGCCCCCACCATTATTTGGGTTTGTCCGTTTAAACCTATGCGGTTACAATAACAACTAGTTGAGTCGTTTACAATCTTGGTGCATATGTAATATATGGGTACTACAAACATGGAATTTCCATGAGAACAAACGAAGTGCATATGATGAGAATTTCTTCTTGCACCAGAATTGCTAATCATCTATGTTGGATTATAACTTCAATGGTTATGAGACAAATATTAATTTTTATGTATGACACTCAAGGTTAAGTCTCTGAACTATTGATGTGATCTCTACACCACTTATTGTGTTACTTCTTCAAATGGGGGGATGTACATGCAAAGATTATTTGATGTCAAAGTAAGGCTGAATGCATACATCATTTATGTGAGATGTGATTTTATACCTAGAGGTGAACTTGCTATTTACAGTGGTTAGTTCCCAAGTAGTATTACATTCTTTGCTTTTCAATTGGTCAATCCTTGAGTGTTTACCATGACTTTATAACTATTACGTTGTGGCCAGATCTAGATAAAACTTAGAGAGTTGTTCGTTTGCATCATTAAATGTAATTGTACGTCGAACCTAAACTATATATACTTGATAAGGCTTGCTCCTCACTGTAACTTTTTCTTACCATATTGTTGGTAGTTCCTATCTTCACTTCAGATGACCATTGTGACTAGGTCAAGATAGATGATGCACGCATGTGACCCTAATATTGAGAATTGGTAGAGACACTTACGTATGTCCAATGATTTCTTCGATCTGTGAAATAGCAAAGACACAACCGATCTTTTAGAATCCTTATCCTTTAATGAGATAATCTCACGAATAACATCAATTATAATTTATCGCACCACATCATCCCATTTTAATATGCAGTTATGCCTCTATCTTCCTTTATTGAGCCAAGTATATGGGCTTATTTCACTTGTACAATATGGACCCATGTGGCTATTAACTCATTCATTGTTTGGGTTGAACTGTTTGTCATTACAATTATCAACAAGGTATATCGTCTACAATCATGACTAGGGGTGGGAATAGGTCAAGCCAGACTTTGATAGGCCTGAGCCTAGCCTACGAAAAAATTTACAAGCATGAGCCTGACCTATGGCCTATCATAGGCCGTTTTTCTTGACATGGTCTGACCTATTTAAAAGCCTGGACTGGCCTGAAAGCCTACTTACAGGCCTGCTTTACATTAAGGTCATCAAATAGTTCATTTGACCTACTAAATATGCTAAATAGACCTTAAAGCCTACTTAAAAGCCTATTTCACTACAAGTAAATTTTAATTAGAATAAAACCTACTTAAAAGTCTATAATAACAAAGCCTATTAAGGGACTAATAGATAAAGAAAAAGATTTTTATATTTTTAATGTATGCAATTATTTCAATATGAAAATACATTTTTTAATAAATAAGTATTAATAGGTCGGCCTATTAGGCTTAACAAACTTTTCTGGAAGCCTAAGCCTGACCTATTTAACTAAATAAGCTTTCTAAAGTGCCTAAGCCTAGACCTATCTACTAAACAGGTCAGACCAGACCAAAACAGGTCAGACCGTAGGCCCCTATAGACCGGTCTGACCTATTCAACCCTAATCATAACACATATGCAATATGGAGCACAACAACCAACAAACATTTTCGAAGAAACTTCTTAAAAAAAGAAAAACATTTTATAAGTAACAACAATTCAATTGAATAACTTCCTTAAAAAAAACATTTTAGAAGTAACAACAATTCAATTAAATTGTCTAAAATTATAATTATATGAGGATTTTCAATTACACAATCCAAGTTTGAGTTAGATTTTTTTGGAAAAAAATAAAATGAATGAGAGTAATAATGAGTAGTATTAGAGGTGGGATCCCACGCGTGAGATACTATGTGAAGAAAGAAAACCTCTCGATCTTCGTCTTCAAACAAACAAACCCTATCTCGCTTCCAATTCGTAACTTGTACCAATCACTTTACCCCCAATTCCAAAATTCCCATTAACCCTAAAACCAAACCTTCCATGAAATTCTTCACACAAACTTCCACCATTCTCTCCGAATCAGATTCCACCATTTCATAACCCTCGAAGAATCTTCTTCGTCTTCTTCTTCGTCGCTTTCTATGGAGGGCTCTTCAGAGGATCTTGGAGGAGCCCCTGAATCATGGGAGGTTGCAGATTTAGACGATTCCATGAACCGCTTGAACCTTCTGATTTCATCCAACAAAGATTCTAACGCCGATGGTGCTGCTTCGCCGCATCTTCCCAATTCGTCTTCTTCTTCAATCAGTGGTGATAATGTCTCCGATGATGCCGTTAATCAGGTTGATCAGTTTCTTCGTGAAGCAATTCAAAACCCTCGTGAACGCCTTTCAAGTGAGTTTCCCTAATTGTTCGGAGAAATTGCTACTTCAATTGTGAATTACAGTTACTTATTTTTTTTTTATTTTTTTTTTTGTAGATTTTTGTATACATGTTTTGAGTTTATTTACTCTATTAGTGTTCTAGATTCTAATTAAGGAGTTAATTTAGATGCTGATTATTATGTATACATTTATAGTTGTTGTAATTAATACAACACTAATATAAATATTTAGGTAGCACAACTCAGACAGGGACACTCGGACACTGACACGTCGGACACCTATTATAATTAGAGAAAACGAATTAATTGAATGTGATGACACGAGTTGGTGTCGAACACATACACATGTCTAACAACGGACACACCTTCGATCAGAGGAGTTGGTTCTACTGTTGTGTGGTCTGGTTAGAGAAATAATTCCAGCATTCTCTATTCATTTCCATATGTTGCTCTGTCACATGAAAGTGAATATCCAACTGAAATGCATCTTGTTGTGATTTTGTATTTGGGCTAGATAGAGCTTGTGATTTGTTTGTAAGTACTGATTTGTGGCATTTTTTTTTTTTTTATGCATTCTGGTTTAGATGCATGGATCTAAAAAAACGAGAGACTAATATTTGTTATATATGTTGTGGTGGAATTATTTTGTTTCCCACATCCAAAATGAGAATGCAGAAAACATAGATCATTAAAAATTTTGACACTTGAATGTTCTATTGGTATTTTGTGATACAGCTACTTCTTATGGCATTGTTATGCAATTATGAATGCGTTATTTGAATATTGCTTGTTTTAGATTAATTACGCTTTTATGTTCTTAAAAAGATTTTTCCTGCTAGACTAATGAAGCTGTATACTTTGATTTATCCAGTTTTACGGATCGAACAAGATGTTCTGAATTTTATTAAAGATCCTCATCAACAGCAGCTTGAATTTAATCAACTTCCAACATCCTATTTAAGGTTGGCTGCACACCGGGTGGCTCAGCATTATTCATTGCAGTCAATGGTTTTACAGGATAATAATAGTTTACCGGATGGTTCTGGGTCAAGAATTATTGTTAGCAAAACTGCTGAATGTAAGCGTCCTGTTATTCGCCTTGCAGACATCCCAGTAAAATTGCCGTCAGAAAACAATGCTGTGATGAAGGTTGCAATCAAACCGAGGCCACAGAAGCAGACACAGACTTTTGGCAATGCAAATTCAAACTCAGGGAAGAAAAACAGCTCTAAAAGTGTGGAGGAGAGGAAAGAGGAATATAATAGGGCTCGTGCCAGGATCTTTAACTCGAGCAATAATGGTGGTACAGTGGGTGGGAAGCCAGAATGTGAGACAAGGCAACAGGATAACTCATTGCATGGTTCCTCTCTGTTTACTCGCGTGGAAGATAAATATGCTTCTGTATCTGATGTTAGTTCCAGTAGGGGGATGGTTGGTTCTTCAACATATACCAATAGGGGACTGGTTGAATCTTCAAATAATACGAGTAGGGGGCTGGTTGAATCTTCAACTAATACCAGTAGGGGGCTGGTTGAATCTTCAGCTAATACCAGTAGGGGGCTGGTTGAATCTTCAACTAATACCAGTAGGGCTAGAAATAGGACAGAGAAGGAGCCAGTTGGTAGGTACAGGCAAAGCAATAGGGTGGCCATATTCCGGGACCGTGAAATTGACCGCAAGGATCCTGATTATGACAGAAGCTATGATCGGTATGTGCACCTTTTCCCATATTATTGAGTGATGCATTTGTCCGCTAATATACGTTCTTGTTATCTTGTTCCCCTTTCTCGAATAAATAGTTTGAGTTTGCAGACAAGAATGATTCATGCTGTTGCTATTATTGTGACTTGCTCTTTTATATGTTCATTCCTATTTAGACCACATGTTGGTTAATATTTTCATTATAGAATGCAGACAGAATATCTTGTGTGTCAATGTTTTGTCTTTTGTTAAACATTTTTCTTTGCTTCCAAATGAAAACAATTTTTTTTCCCCAGTTACCACTTCTCATTCCTGGGTTTAGCTTATGACGAATTTGGATAGACACACATTCACTAAACATCTCCCATGCACATTTACAAGTTATTAGCTAAGTAGCCAACTCTTTTGTCATATCGAAGAATAAATTTTATATGCGCTTTCTTGTTGAATGAGTAATTGATAATTGGCTTTTGCTACAAACTATTTCAGACTTTCTTGTTTGTTTGCAGCAGTGTTGTTAGTGCTGCTATAGCATAGGTAAATTTGAAAAAATGACTTTTTTTAAGTAATACACTGATTTAGTACAAAGTGTTCAAATAGAAGCATTACAATGCTGTAGCATAGGGAAATTTGAACAAACGCTATTTTCTGCAGTATGTGATTGACAACACTGGTCTGCAGTATGTTATTGACAATTCTGGTTTGCAGATGTTTTTCAAACCTATGATTTAGATGAAATCTTATGTTTTATTTATTTTGATATTGAAATACGACAGCAAAAACCTATCATATTTCTTCATAGTTACATAATATTTTTACTGTTTTAGTATAACATGAATTGCGCAATGTGTGAGAAGAGAGAGAAAAACAGAATGAGGGTGTAAGAAAAAAGTTGAAGAGAGGAACACAAGGATGGAAATTCCTTTTTAACTAAATATTTGTGCAAAAGTTATTAATTGTTTGACACCAATGAGTGTTAACTGTTATCCAATGTATGTAAATTAGTAGTCATTATATTATAGTAAAATACTTCTGTGGCTATTGTATATTATTAATGATTAATGATTATAACTTGACTTCTCCATAGGTTGGCTGAAGTCTTGTGTAACTTATCAAAATCTGGTACTTTGTATTCAAAAGTCATATTATATAAATAGCTGTTTCAAGCTATCAATCCAGTGATTACTGATTTCTACAATACCAATATTCTTGTGATTTATTTAAGCCTTTTGCACCATTATTTTTAAGATGAGTATAAATTGGAATATACTCTGAAGAGGAAGGGACCCATATTCCAAATACATGTGCTAGAAAAGATAGAAGATTTGTTGAAATTGTGAATATATTGATAAATTTTTGAGGGGATTAATAAGAAAAGAAATACAAAATTTTGAATAGTCTCCATGGTGTCTAATTTCTTCTAGTTAATGAAATGTTGTTGTATTTTATTATTTACTATGTTCTGTTTGTAAAATTAATAAATATTAAGGATGAGATATGGTTGGAGTATGAATTAATCTGATCAGTTTTTCTGCTAACTTGCACGACAGGTATATGCAAAGATTTGATCCTGGATTTGGATTCAATGGAGGATCATACCCAATGCAGCCAATGTATGCACCAATTGTGAATTACAACACCGAATTTCCACAGCTTGGATCCCCTCATGGCCCCCAGCGATCCGCAGAACACCAACCACGGCCTCTCCCGCAGCATATATCAGGGCAGCATATATCAGGAACTTGGGTTCCACAATCAACACCTGCTGGAATTGGATATGGACATCCAGAAACCATGATGTCACCATTTAATCCTAATCAAGTTGGTATACACTCTTCATCAACCATGTATTTGCATTCATCTCAGTATCCTTGTCAGCACCCGGGAATGCCTTTTATCCATCCCGAACATATTCACCAGCCTTTTGCACAGGTATAGGCAGCTACTGCATATCCTATGTTTGATCAAGTCCTAAACTTTATTTTATCAAGATGCATAATTTCGATGTTGCGCAGAGCATCTTTTCATTTATACTACAAAAGTTGAAATGAAGCAATTATAGAATGTTATGTAAAGCTTTAGATAAATAAACCTTCACAGTTGAAGAAGACAAACATGGAATCTGACGAAGGTTGTATAGGCGTTTAGGCCAGCCTCGGCTGTCTAATAAAATAGATGTGTTTCTCTATCTTAGAGACTATCACAAGTTTGCTAAATCATTTGATATATATGTATTCTGCTAGTATAGATCCTGTGCACATGGTGTATCATGATAAACATTTGTATGATTAGTAAGCTAGAAGAAAAAATGTTTGGTTGGTTAAAGAAATGAAGCCCTCTAATCAAAACAAGAGGTTGAATTCATTATCTGTTCTATGATATTATGGCTGGTGTTATTAGTTGTTGAGGCTTGTGTTATCAAGTAGTGTATTGTGCACCTTTTTTGCACTTGACAATGGTGGTTTTTCCTCATTCATACCGCATATTTGATTTGTTGATTCCCGTCTATGTTTTGTTTTACCCTATTTCCTTAATTTGTCAAATTTTTGCTTCCTTTTTGGCAGCTGCTGCTTATGAATATTATGATCCTTTAGCTTTTCACTAAGATCTAACTATTATCTTTTATGTACCTGATCTGCAGTCTCATCAGCCACCACCTGATGCAAGTTTTGGATTGGCCCGGCCCCGATGAGGGGCATAGGCCATGCCTGCACCCAATCAGCCTGAGCTATACAATGTAAGATGATGGTCTGCTGCAGCTACAGATCTCTTTCAGCTGATTGGAGTGTAGGCATATAGGCCGAGTTGGGCTGGAATGGATTTGTGTATTTCTTCAAAAACCAGATCCAATCCTCTCATCTCGGTTTTCAAAGGATGCTTCATGCATCTTCCATGAGCACCATGACTATGTTTCTCTTGTGGACATTTGATATTTTATGAGGAGCTTTTGGAGCACACACACTGCTGCTCGTGAAGAAAAGAGTAAACCGAGGACTTCTGCAGAGCCATATAAGTTTGTGCTTGACTTGGATGAAGGTATGCTTTGCTTAACCTATTATACTGTGGCATTCAGTCGTTCTTCAAGCTTTGACTGACTCATTCTTTCCTCTTCAGGTAGAAGTTCGTCTAATTCATCTTTGCTATTTTTTGTGTTTGTGTGTGCATGTTTTTTCAGCTTCAGCTTCCCAAAAAGAGGTAAAGGGATTTCTGATCTTGCTTGGCGACATTTGCCTTCAGATGGCAGGAACTTTTGTGCTGAAGATTTAACTGGAGTTTTCTGGCTCTAGTTACTACTCCCTATATACTTTAGAGTTTGGCAAATTATCATGAACCTAGTATGGCCAACTTCTGTGGATATTAGTTTGTATATTTTGCTCTCTTCGTACTCTTGGTTCTTTTCTTTCAGATGTTTTAATTCCAATATTATGCCAATTTTTGGTAATTATGATTCACAGAGGACATGTGTGATGATGATTCTATATTTCGTTTTGGAAAAGTGCAAAATTTAAATCAAAATAAAAAATTTGTTTTTGGGTACAAAAATACGAAACTTGTTTGATAATCTTAAAGGAAATGTTAACTTGTGCCATTAAGGCACAAGTTTAGAAGTCAAATGTAGAAATAATGTATTGAAATACGTGCATTAAATTTAATTTTTGATGTTTTAATTAATTGAATGCACAAAGTTTAAGAGAATATTTCTTTTTTTGAATTTTTTAACATGTGCCTTAAGAGCACAAGTTAACACTAACCTAATCTTAATTGGAAAACATTAGACATGTGAAAAAAACAGTGATAAGATAAATTTGATTTTAAAACACGCTTGGAAACCAAAGAACAAAAAATAGATCTAACTTTTATTTAGAGAAATTCAAGTCACTAGACAATCTCATACAGAGGGAGCGTCCACATTTCAGCACAGGTTACATTAGGATGATTAAGATTGCAAAAGAATTTGCAAATAAGACCACCATCCAAGGAACGTGTTTTGAGTATCTTGGAACTTGTATAATCAAAGTTTTTAAAAGTGTAAAAAAGACGTTTTCGATGCAAATATATTTTTTTGAGTATCTTGAAACTTGTGTAATCAAAG
>Ga0315915_1008786_pt1 | contig 11698 bp, 12 predicted proteins | sample MpolbnodulesMG_FD_207738 | JGI IMG/M metagenome (GOLD analysis project Ga0315915, IMG submission 207738) | Medicago polymorpha root nodule microbial communities from Los Angeles, California, United States - branched nodules | ecosystem: Host-associated > Plants > Roots > Nodule | place: USA... | reverse complement strand
GTGGCCTTTTCCCCCCCCCCCCCCCCCCCCCCCCCCACTGACTTAGGTGTCAGAGCATAGGCATGTACACAACCCCCTTCGTCTCATTGAGGGTTGGCGAACAACCAATGTGAAGTCATCAACTTACCTCAATGGACGACTCAACATAACCAGGCTTACAACGGATAGATCAATGTCTATATTGAAATGATACAATGAACTCATACTGTTTATGTTAAGCTCTAGGTGTTTGATAAAAATGTCTCAATGAAAAACTAATTGATTTTTTCATTGTTTTACGTTGTGTAGATCTGTCTAACAGACCAAACAGGATAAGAAATGGTAAGGAGACCATGACCTCCAGTGCACAAGGCAAAGAGGCAGGTTGCGCACCCTTTTAGTAAAAAGGGACATGGGTATAGGAGTGGGGAATGGTCGTCACAGACAGGTGTGTCCCAGATAGTGGAGCCTACACATCAATATGAGGAGGAACCTCACTACCACGCTGCTCAGGAGCACTACGAGAAACTTCAGTATGAGGAGCCAACTCAAGAGGAGGAGGGTGAGGCTGAGGCTGAGCCTAAGCAGTAGGGGAACCATAAGTTGCACCTGGACCGAAGGGTTTTCCTCGGGGGCCTCGAGACTTAACGCTTCTATTGAGGTTCGGTACACATGTGGCCTGCATGCTTTGGAGAGACGACTGAGTATAATATAGTGTGTTTATATTAAAGTGTTTATTTTAGTTATTCAAATGTATATTTTTAACGGTTTTTTGTTTGTCTTCATTTTTGTATTTCAGTTGTGGAGGAAGCATTTTGTGACAATTTGGGTACATTTTAAATATAGATGTAAATTAATGACATTTGCGTATTTGTGTATTTCTCGATGACATTTGAACAAGATAATCAAAATCGGACCGGACATTGAACCAGTGAACTCATGGGTTCAAGGTTCAGAGGTCGGACCAGGATGTTTACCCTGGTTTTTGGTAAACAAACGTTGGTTTCCGAAAACGGATAACTTGAGAGAGCAACCAGTAAATCTTGGGGCATATTGTGTTTATGTTTGACAGCAAGTATGAATGTTCTTGATGTAAACCAAAAAATATAGAAGTCGGGAGCGAACACGCGTCAAATCTGCGAAGCAAATTGCTAAGAAAAAAGGGAAAATTGAGAGGAATTTAAAGGATAAACTTAAATTGCATAAATGAATGTAAAGTGGTACACAGATTCATATATTTGCAACTTGTTTACTCGTTTCTCCTATAGTGCGGATAGTTTGAGTGTGTAAGTCTTGTGTGTATGCGAATTGTGACCCGTTTTTCTTATGAAAAACTCTTATTGATACTACACAACTGCCTATACAGAAACCGTTGAGTGTAACCGCTAATAACTACCCTAGATATCTTTTGAATTTCAAATGACATCCCTCCGACAGTAACTGCTATTAGGCTTGTCGATATGGCACCAACTTCTCTTTGATATCTTGCTTGCTTGTCGAAGCTTCTCCATCGAACGACGAAATCTCTCTAAGTCCATAAACCTGATCCAGCTTGTGAGTCAAACTCATTTAGATTTCTGCAAAGTCTGTATCTTCAGATAGAAGAAGAAAAAGACATTTTTGAACTTCGTTGAACATGGCTCCTTGTCGAAACAGATAACATCACTATCTTCAGCATCTAAAGGCAGTTGAAAAACCTTTTGTGATGTCATCAAGTCCCACTTAGTAGGCCAAGTTCCAATTTTGGGAAATACCACGTTCTAGTTTTTGGAAACTACCACTTCATTATGCTTTTGACTAACTGTCAATTCAAGGTATTGACACTTGTTAGAAATTTGTGAAGGTGAGAAAAACACAAGAAGGGGGGTTGAATTGTTTTAGATTTTTCTTCTCCTAAAACTGAAATCACTGATCAGAAGCTGATAGACTTCAGGTTCTGATGCAATGTTCAGAGTCAAAATGCAACGGTTAAGTAAAGAGAGAGAAAGAGAGAGGGAGAGGGAGAGAGAGAGAGAGAGGAAAGACACAATTCAATTATACAGGTTCCTTCCACAATCCGGAAGTAGTCTTGTCCCCCTTGCACTTCCAAGGAGAGTTCACTAAAATCAATATATGATTAAAATTGCTCAAGCACAAAAGAAAGAGACTTCAAACTAACTCAAGCACAAAAGCAAGAGGTTTCCTATGCTCAAGCACAACTGCAAGAGACTTCCTAAGCTCAAGCACAAAAGCAAGAGACTTCTAATCAAACAGAATTACAAAGAAAATGTTTGAGGTTGAACACTTGATATACAATCAGTGGTGTTCACAATACAAATCATATAACACTATTAAGACTCTAGAATTTCTAAGATATGAAAGTTGTTAAGAAATTCTAAGTGAACTTTGATGTGAAACAATTTTATCAGAGTTTTAGCACTTGTAAAATTGTTGTGAGTCTCTTACAATCTTCAAGTTTTCACTCCTTTATATAGAGGTGTGACAGAGACGTTGTAGATTGCTAGAGAATCATTGTTGAAGCTTGATAATCACAAATGATATGTTGCCTGATTTAGTTATTGTCCTATGACGGAACAATTTCAAATCCATTCCATGTATAGAGAATAACTAGCGTAGATGCAGCTGTATTCTTGTATTGTTGCAGACATCGTGAGTAGAGTAGTGGAGTAGTGGTTAACCAATGCCTTCAAATTCCTCTAAATTATACTATTGTCCTTTTCCTGCTCTCTTTAGTGGATCAGCATCCAATGCCTTCAAATTACTCTAAATTAGTCGTTGCTCTAGGCTTCCATTCCTCCTGCAATCATAAGCATTTAGAATAACAACTTCTAACAAACTGAGAATTCCAGTCTTCAGCCTCTGATGAACTTCAGCTTCTGATGATCTTCAGCTTCTGATGACGTCAGTTTCTGGTAGACAGCTTCTGATGATCTTCAGTTGCTCTTTTCTTCATATGTTAGCTTGCAACACAAGCTTCCTTTTTGTAAATTCAATTGCTCTCATTTGTTCCTCCAGAACCTATATTTGATTTAAATTATTGTCTATGGTCCTGCACACTTGAACAAATATTAGCATATCCAATTGAAATTTTAAATACCTTGTTATCATCAAAACTTAAAGTGGTATTGCTAAACACATTTTGTTCCAACAATCTCCCCCTTTTTGATGATGGCAAACACTCGTATTAAAATGCTCAATTGTTGTTAATCTAATTAACAAGTTGACTTTTAGGGTCTGAGGTTTGTAAGCTCCCCCTAAGTCTGATAGTTCTTTAAGGTGGGTTTTGTAAGCTCCCCCTAAGTTCTATCCATGTTAATTAAATTCATTTTATAATCTTAAAACAAATCACTCAGAATAATCTCACATGAAATTAAAGACTAAGAGATGAGAAGCAGTTTCTCCTAATTCAATTTTAGAATTAAATTAGTGGGGCTCAGAGCCTAAATACATGCTATATCTACACCCCATTTTGTCATCAACAAAAAGTAAAAATAAAGATCAAAAAGAGACGTAGGAAAAACATGAGATAATTCTAAAAGCATATCATATTATGGTTAAAAATAGCACATAATAACCAAACATTAAATTGTCAGGAGGAAAATAGCAATTTATCAGAGCAACAAAGTAGAGAAACAAATATCATAACCTAAATACAAGAAACGTAGGAAATCATTTTGAAAACAAGTTAAAAAGATGTGCAATCTAGGGTTGGTCTTGTTTCTTCATCATCTCCATCATTTCATTCATCATAGTTGTCATGTTCTCTGACTGTTTCTTTAAGGCTTCTTCAAAAGCATCAGATCTTCTGGCTTGAGCTTCTTCTCTTGCTCTAAATTCTTCTTTCTGTTCAACCATATTCCTCTTCAGATTTTCCACTAGCATCTTCTATTCCAGCTTCTCAAGAGTTGAAGTTTTAGGTTGAATTTTCAAGTTTGTCAACCAAGACAGGTCAAGGTTCTCTTGATCACCAGAAGTGATGATAGCTGAAGCATCCAGAAAGAAAGGAGAGTTTAAGATATACAATCTGCTTTTGGCTTTAAATCTATTGACTTCCACTTCTTTCATGTTGTATATAAATTTCTTGAACCAGTTAATGAGAGACTTATAATGAGCTTCAATTGACAGATTCTGAAATTCACACATAACTGTGTCTACTCTTTCTCTCAGAGCAATCCACTTATCTTCATAACTCTTTGTGTGAATGGGATCATTTCTAGCCTTCACCAGTTTGTTCAGATCCTCAAATATGTTCTCTCACATAACTCTTTTAATATAACAGAATCTAGTAAAAGGGTAGGTGGGGTTGAGACTTTTGTGGTTTGAGGTGCAGGTGTCCAATTTTGATCTTGGATAGGCTGGATTGAAGATGAGGAAGGTATATCAATTGATTTTTGAAATTAGATGTTAAGGTTATAGTCAGTATAAACATCAGGCATTTCATCATCAGAGTCCATTGAACTTCACAAAGTCCAATATCGCTGATGAGATGTTCTTGATTCAACGTATGTATGACTGGCAGTGGCTGAGACAGATGTAGGTTGAATGGGTTTAAAAATGAAGGTTTGTTTGTTGGCTAAGTTCTTTAATGCAGTAGCAAATGAAGTTTTGGAATGAATTGCACTAAGATAGTCTGGCTTGAAATCAGGATGAATGACCAAGTCAGTGCAGGTTTTTGTAGCCATTTGTGAGTTAGGTTGATGTTGTTGTGGGCTTTATGAGACAGTTGAATAAGGTTCTGTTTCAGAGGCTTTTTCTGAGTTGGATTCAAAATCAGGTAACTCACCGTTATAGTGATTAGATAAATCATCAAGAACAAATGAATCACTGGTTTGGTTTGATGGTTGTGGTTGAGATGATGTTGATTTAAGATTATTAAAAGTTGGCTCAACTGACTCATCTTCAAACTGCTCATCAGCAGGTATAGTTTGAAGTGGCTGTATAAATGGAGGTTGAAGCCAATGAGTAACAGGCAGTTTCTGACAAACATCAATTCTTCTTTGAGACAAGTCACCTATTCTCTCAAGAACATATGGATACAAAGGCACATAAACATCATCAACATGCTTTTTAGTGGTTTTGGAAGATGATGATGGGGTAAAGGCTTTATCTAGAGTTTCATAGACTTTATTCAAAGGAATATCATCTATATTGGTTGAGGGTGAGGATGAATCTAGATCTATTACATTATCAGAGATAGTGTCAGAAGGACTATTACCTCTTATTTCAACAGCTTCTAAAGTGCCATCTTCTAAACATTCAGCTTTTTTTGCGCTTGATCTCCATAGTAGCATTCAACAAATCATCGGTCTTCTTAGTAGCCAATCCTTAAACAGCTTCTGTAAATTTCACCACTTTCTCAGCGTCTTTCACTGCATTCTCTTTCACCAAAGTTGCAGCAGGTATTTCTAATTTACTTGCAACTATTAAGGCTTGCTTTACAAGAGAAGCTTATTGTTCCTTTGACAAAAGTTTTGTTTTGGATTCAGCAGCAGCCTTCTTACTTCTTTCCATTCTTGTGACAAGAGTAGTAGCAGTTTCTACTTCAACATCTTCTTGTTGAGTGTAAGTTGACTCCTTCAACTTTCTTATCTTCTTTACTTTGCCTTTTCACTTTCTTTTGAGTAGATGTTAATGGTTTGGGAGCAGCAACTTCTGAAGTTCCTCCCCTTGTTCTCTTGTTCAGAATCTTAACGGGCTGTAAATCAGCAACCTCTTCCTGAATTGATGGAAGAGCGGGTTCAACAACATTCAACTGCGGAGCGATTTTGACTTTCTTAGGCTTTTTGGGCTTAGGTTCAGCATCATCAACAACTTCTGAAGAAATCTTCTTTGACTTCCTCTTCTTACTAGAAACTCTTAGAGGTACACCAACTTGAGTGTCTAGTATTGAGTTGTAGTTGATGATCTCACCAGTTCTTTCATAATGCATTGTAACATAAGAAACCAGAACCTCTGGATTGTCTTCCTTCGAAATTGGAGGAAAATCAATCATCAGATCAGATACAATATGTGATTCCTTAAAATCAGATTCTAGCTTCTCAACCTTCTTAACAATGCCCATACTTCTCAAAGTCTTTGCGTTGATGTATTTTCCAGTCATTGTTCCCAGGTGTTCATCAGACACAACACCAGATTGTTTAAAAGCATTGAGTAGACCTCCTTGGTAAAAGATTTATGAGAGCAGCCTACCATAAGGAATAAATTTCATGTTATCTTCATGGCTTTCCTTGAGTGCCTAGATCATATGATGAAATATGTATCTTGGCAAATTCATCTTCTCAAAATTCACCAGAAAGTAGAGAAAGACTTTGTGATCTAATGACAATGTATTTGTACCTCCTCCTTTTGGAAGAAAGCATTCCTGAACCAGCTTCTAAAGAAACTTCTGTTCTTTTTTCATGTCTTTGTACTTATCAGAAGCATTGTGTATGTACAAAGCATCATACGTGATTTGAATCTAGGAGATGGTCTTCTTGTTCAGATTCCATTGAAACTTTCCTTCATTAGAGCACCTTGCAGCTCTAACAATAATCTCCTTTGTAATGGTGATAGGGATTCCCATTACTGCAGAACAAATCTCTATTCCTTTAAATTCCTTCAAACTCATTTCAGCTCTGGATTTCCCTTCCAAACTTGGGTCATCATTAATCTTTTGTGTCTCTTCTAGCTTAGCAGCTTCTTTGTCGTAGACTTCTGCCCTAACCCAAAAGTACTTCACAAGGTCTTCTTATTTTGGACCATTCAACATACGAAAGTAAATATCCAGGTCTTGTGTCTGAAGATAGTTGGAAAGATCAACTCCATGATGTGTCAAAGATGGGAAATCCACTGGACTTTCAACTTGAACGATCAACTCATCTTCTCTGATTTCCATTGTTCTAGGCTTGATGTAGTAGGATTCAACAGAATCTATTTGCACGGAAAAATCTTGACTAGAACTTGATGCGGCAATGATGATTGATGAAGATATTTAGGGTTCTAAGGTGATTGATTTTGAAAATGAAGAGTTTATAGAAAGAAAGCTTAAAAACAGAAAGTGATGTGAGAAGTGTGTGAGTTTGTCTAAGTGTTTTTAGCAAAACGGTTGCAACTTAGACAAGGGACAAACAAACACAAACATTAATGACACAAGGGCGAGATACTACATTCAAAGCTAAAATTCATCATTGCCCTCTTAGTTATACACCAATACAAATAAACCACGTCAGAGGTACTCAGAGTAACTAATATGTTAGTGGGGCAGATTTTACTAAAATTAACTGCCAACGTTTCCACTAACATTGCTATCAGAAGCAAGGTGTCCAGATCCTAGAGTTCATATGTTGATATCATCAGAAGCATATTTTTCCTCAGAGTCTCAGTGAAGAGAGTCTGATGGACTTATAGCTTCTGAACAACTTTAGAACCTAAATTCCCATTCAGAGGCAAGCATTTAATCAGACACAACGTCCATGTTCAAAGTTTTCTTTATAAAATCAAATCTCTCAACCGTTAAAGGCTTAGTGAATATATCAGCCTTGATGTTCAGTATCAATGAACTTTATATCCAAAATTCCCTTTTGAACATAATCTCTTATAAAGTGGTGTTTGATTTCAATGTGCTTGGCTCTAGAATGTAAGATTGGATTCTTTGACAAACAAATAGAGGCAGTATTATCACAATAAATGAGAATATTTTTTTCATTAATCTGATAATCCTCAAACTGATGTTTCATCCAAAGTAGTTGTGTACAACAACTTGCAGCTGAGATGTATTTTGCTTCTGTTGTTGACAAAGCAATAATTACTTATTTTTTGCTAGCCCAGGATATCAGATTCTCACCAAGAAACTGACAGTTTCCACTGGTTGATTTTCTTTCAATCCTGTCACCAGCATAATCAGCATCACAGAATCCAACCAACTTATAATATAAGGATTTCCTATAAAGGAGTCCAAGATTTATTGTTCCTTTCAGATATCTAAAGATTCTCTTAACATCTGTTAAATGAGATTCTCTAGGATCTGACTGGAATCTTGCACACAAGCAGACACTGAATAAAATATTTGGTCTAGATGCAGTGGGATATAACAAAGAACCTATCATACCTCTAAACAGCTTCTGGTCAACCTTTGATCCAATATCTTCTTTGCTTAAGGTGCAGGTTGGATGCATTGGTGTGTTCATCTCTTTACAGTCTTCAAGCTTGAACTTCTTCAGAAGCTCCTTAATATATTTTGACTGATGAACATGCATTCCATCTTTGCGTTGGTTGATTTGAATTCCAAGAAAGAACTTCAGTTCTCCCATCATGCTCATTTCAAACTCATTCTGCATTAACTTAGAAAATTCCTTGCAAAGAGAGGAATTAGTATAACCAAATATTATATCATACATACATTTGCACAACAAGAATGTCTTTCTCAAAGTTCTTCTGAAGAGTGTTATATCAACCTGGCCTCTATTAAAATCATTTTCAATCAAGAAATTATTCAGTCTATCATACCAGGTTCTAGGAGCTTGTTTAAGACCATACAGTGATTTCATTAGTTTATAAACATGGTCAGGATACTTCAGATCCTCAAAACCTAGCGAATGTTTGACATACACTTCTTCAGATATCACACCATTGAGAAATGCACTCTTAACATCCATTTGATATAATATAATGCCATGATTAACTGCATAGGATAGAAGTAACCTGATTGCTTCCAATCATGCAACTGGAGCAAATATTTCAGTATAATCAGTGTCTTCTTGTTGACTGTAACCTTGAGCAACAGGTCTGACTTTGTTTCTGACTACTTCACCCTGTTCATTGAGCTTGTTTGTGAATACCCATTTTGTTCCAATAATATTCTTATGCTGAGGCTTGCGTACCAGATCTCACACATCATTTCTTTGAAACTGATTGAGTTCTTCTTGCATAGCAACCATCATCTGTAAGTGCTTCATCCACAACAACAGGTTTTATCATTGATAACAATCCCAACATAGACTCTTCTTGCCTGAAATGTGATCTTGTTCTTCTAGGACTCTCTTTGTTTCCAATGATCAGATCCTCTGGATGTGAAGACTTGTACTTGAAAGTATTCTTGGATTGAGTAGCTTGCTAAGATCCATCTTGTGCTTCATTGGAAGCTTCTTCAATGTGAACTTCTGGAGTGAGTTCAGCTTCAGTACTATCATCAGACTCAGGAATCTGACTAGGTTCTGAAATATCTTCAGACACTTGTATATCTGCAAAAATTTCAACTAGCTATGGAATTTCACTTCTAGGCTCCTTGTCATCAAATTTGATGTGCATTTATTCTTCAACACATTGTGTTTCAGAATTATACACTCTGTATGCCTTTGACCTTTCAGAGTAACCTATAAAGATTCCCTTTTGGGCCTTGACATCAAATTTCTTTAGGTGAACCTTATTATTTTGAATGTAACATGTACATCCAAATTTAAAAAAGTAAGTGATATTAGGTCTTCTTCCTTTAACGAGTTCATGTGTTGTTTTCTCCAATATAGGTCTAATATAGATTCTATGTTGGACATAACATGTTGTGTTTACTGCTTCTGCCCAGAAATGTTTAGCCAAATTATTTTCCTTGTAAAGATCTATTATTTCTCTCTACAGCCTCATTTTGCTGTGGAGTTCTAGGAGAAGAAAATTCATGGACAATTCCATGTTTTTCACAAAAAGTTTCAAATGGCTCATTTTCAAATTCTCCACCATGATCACTTCTGACTTTTAAAATTTTCATTTCTTTTTCAAACTGTATTTGAGTGCAGAAGTTACTAAACACATAATATGCATCATCTTAAGTTCTAAGGAATTTAACCCAAGTCCATCTACTATAATCATCAATAATGCCTAATCAATATCTACTTCCGTAAATAGATGCAGTGCTAAATGGTCCAAATAAATTAATATGGATTAGTTATAAGGGTCTGTAGGTTTAGACAATGTCTTTTGTTTAAAAAGATGATTTAACAATTTTTCTCTTCTGGCATGCACCACAAAGTGCATTTGAATGATAGCCAATGTTTGGTAAGCCTTTGACCAGCTATAACTTACTAAGCTTAGAGATTAATCTCTAGTTAACATGTCCCAACCTTCTGTGTCATACCCATTTCGTATCATTCACTTATAGAAGGCAAACTACCTTATAATCAACCAGTTCAGAGAAATTAATTTTATAGACATTATTCTTCTTCCTCTTTCCCTTAAATACTATGGACTTATCATTCTTGTTGATTATTGTGCAGTTGGTCTTATCAAACATCACATCATAACCACTATCACAAAACTGACTAAGGCTAAGTAGGTTATGTCTAAGACCATCTACCAACCACACATTATTAATAGAGATAGAAAAGTTACCAATAGTTCATGTGCCAATAATCTTGCCAGTCTGGTTGCCTCCAAATCCTATAGTTCCTCCCTCTTTCATTGTTAGGGTTAGGAACATAGACTTTTCTCTTGTCATATGTCGTGAGAAACCATTGTCCAGGTACCATGACTTGTGTTCTTCCTTTACTCTTAGGCATATCTACAACATTCACAATTTCAGATTTAGGTACCCATATCTTTATGGGTCCTTTGGGGTTAGTACTGGAAGTTTTACTCTTCTTCTTTTGTGCCTTTTGCTTGAAGTTAAGTGGCTTCTATTCACTCAATACCTTAGGTTTAATACCTTTTGGTTTTGTTTCCCATGAAGCAACTATTGTTTTCTTCCTCTTAAACTTAGGCTTCAAGACATCAGACTCTGAGTTCTTTAGAACCTGTTGTTTAGGTTCAGGTCTCTTCAGAATATGAATCTTTGGAGTCTTAGAATCAAAGTTAATCATAACCTTAAACATAGAGTTCTTTGACTTTGAAACATTCACAGTCTTAGAGCTAGAAGCTTCCGGTTCTAATTGGATTACACTGTCTGACTCAACTCCTTCAGGCACAAAATAAGTTTTCAATCCTTCCTTAATACAATATGTGCTAATGATAAGAACTCTTATACTTTCTAATAATAAGTGTATGATGTATATGTTGAAGATGTGTAATCTTGATGAAGTTATGAATAAGAAGTGAATGACGATCAATAACAATATGACTGTTTATTTAATTGATTCATGTATTCCAATTAAATGTTATGATGTGTATTCTCATCCCTTCGTTGTTGTTGTATTTATGGTGTCTGTACCCATTGGGTACAGATACTCAGGACGAGGACTCTAGTTGCGGGACGCTTAAGAGGTGGCGACAAAGATTTAATTCTGTTGTTTTTATTTAGTGAACTTATGTAGTTGATGAACGTATGCTCTATGTAACACCCCGTTTTCCCAACAATGTAAATAATACACTTAAATCAGAGTATTCAACGTAAAACGGAATGCTACGCTACATTGAAGTATAAATAGAGTAAAGTTACTATTTATTAAAACAACCTTGTCAAAATTCAATTACATCGCAGCGGAAAATTTAATTCATTATTCAACAACTTTGGCACTACGGCCTCAACATAAACAATTCTAATGAAAATCTCAATTCAGAAGGTTCGACAACATAGTTCAAAAATAATACGCAACAGTGGAAAACAAAGCAAATATCCCCATCCCGTTACGTATCAAAGCGACCCTAAGACGACGCACGAGAGAGTCAACTCACATCAGCAGCTAATCCTGGTTATCTGCACGTTACCCACGTAGAGGCAACATTCAAACAGAAGGGGTGAGATTTCACATTCAATAAT
>Ga0315915_1008785_pt1 | contig 11699 bp, 5 predicted proteins | sample MpolbnodulesMG_FD_207738 | JGI IMG/M metagenome (GOLD analysis project Ga0315915, IMG submission 207738) | Medicago polymorpha root nodule microbial communities from Los Angeles, California, United States - branched nodules | ecosystem: Host-associated > Plants > Roots > Nodule | place: USA... | reverse complement strand
ATTTTAAGAAATAATTGAAAAAATATCATAACACACTCTCTTTCAAAAAAATCTCAATAAAAACTCTTATTTATTTTACTTTATTCTTTACGGGAGAGCTAGAGAGAGAAGGGGGGGAGGGAGGAGAGAGAGGGAGAGATAGTAAAATTTTAAAAGAAAAAAAACAATCCTAAGAAATCTCACTAGACTTTTTTTAAGTGATTAAGAGTCTTGATTGAATACCATAAGACTTTTTTTAAATGACAAAGAATCTTGATTGAATAACACAAGACTTTTTTTAAATTGAAAAGAGTCTTGATTGAATACCACAAGACTTTTTTATGATAAAAAAGTCTTTTAAAATCTCTTAGAATCATGATCCAATACACCCCCTTAGTTCACTTTTTCAATAGCACACAAACAAATAAAATGGTCTAACATCAAAAATGGCGCATTCATGAAAGAAAAAGAACAAAGAACTAACAATATATAAAAGGAAGAAACATGTTTGAGTGGATTGAATCTTCTATCACAGATGCTGTATTCAAATTTAAGTTGAGATCTTTACATTTCAACAAACACAATGAAGACATTACAATGGATTGAATCCTTCTGTCTAAAACACAATAGAGACATTACAGTGGATTGATAATTTTTCAACGGTGTAATAATAGAAGCCAAAACTTTCAACGGTGTAATAATAGAAGCCAAAACAATTTGTCAAAAGAGTTCTTCATTAATATTTTTTGTTGGGTCAAGTCTTCATTAATTAAATCAAGAACATACATACTAAACTATACAAAATAAAAAGAAGGCCATAAAAACCATTTTGGTGTTTCGTTACAAACAAAAGACAAAAAAAATAACATAAACAATGATTTCCAATAAGAATTTATATTTCTATGAATTATTTTACCAAACTTAAGAAACTCGTTATTTCCGAGGTTTCCAGGGTTCAAACCCCAACCACCACGAAAAAAAAACAATTCATTTTTTTCATTTTTTTTATAACGAATGTTGTGCACGAAATTTGGTGCATTTCACATTCAATTTTATTTTTTGTAGTATTAGTTGATTTTTATATATAAAAAATTGACAAAGTGAGATTCATAATATCAAATGGTTTCTTAATTTGTTTTATACTCTATCGGTCCGAAATTATAAGTCGTTTTTGCAATTTCACATGCATTAAAAAATGTAATTAATTTTGTATAGAAAAGAGATATTATAAATTGTTTTACAAAATTGTCCTTAATAAATTATATGAGAAAAATAAATTAAAGAATTGAAAGAAGAGATAGTAATAAATAGTTAAGAGTATAATAGGAAAATAACATTAATTTTATTCAAAAAAGAAAAATAACATTAATGATTCATTAATATAGTAAAACGACTTATAATTTACTCCGTCTCAAAATAATAGCCGTTTAAGATTTGAATACAATTTTTAAAGAAATAATTAATTGCGTTGATTTCAATGGTAAAATTAGTATCATTTATTAAAATACTCTTATTAATTGTAGTTAGTGAAATAGTTAAGTTTGATAAAATTCAATAAATAAGTTTATAATAGTGAGAAAAAAATAATAAATACAGTATTAATAGTCTAAAGTGACAATTATTTTGAGAAAAAAAAAAACTAAAGACATAATTATTTTGAGAAAGGAGTGATTTTTAATTACTCTCTCTTACCCTGAATATAAGCATACATGGAAAAAGAATTTGGCCCTAACTATCGGCTACTGAACAAGATAAATTCAAATTCAAGGTCAAATATCATTTTTGGTCATTTTAGTTTGACAGAATTTTCAAGTTAATCCTTTAAGTTTCGAAAATTTCAATTAGGTCCTTTTAGTTTGACAGAAGTCCCAAGTTAGTCATTCAAGTTTCAAAAGTTTAAAATAGGCCATTTTAGTTGCTAAACTATTTCACCGTTACCCCTGCTATATATCAGTCTCCGTTTAATTGATGCTGATGTAGTCCTTAAGTTGTTAACTTGAATCAAAATGCTGCCTTTTAAAATCTTCAGAGTGTCAAAACGATGTGTTTAATGATCATTTATAGTGCTAGAAAGACAACTATTTACAACAACAAATGTTTTTCTAACACTATTAAACGTCATTTATAATGCTAGAATGATCATTTGTGACCATTAAACGTAACGTTTTGACACCATTGAGCTTTTAAAATGCACCTTTTGATCCAAGTCAACAACTTAACAACTACATCAGCATTAGTTAATTATTAACTGACAGTAGGGTAACGATGAAATAGTTTATAAACTAAAATAACCTATTTGAAACTTTTGAAACTTAAAGGACTAACTTGGGAATTCTGTCAAACTAAAAGGATCTATTTAAAACTTAAAGGACTAACTTGGGAACTCCATAAAACTAAAAGGACTAAAAATGACATTTGACCTAAATTCAATGTTTCTTTTTCAAATGAACTCATAATTGATAACAATAAGTGTCTTAAAATATGAAAAATCAATATTAATTGTATACTCCGGTAAATATTTATTTTCATTCAATACTCTTATAAAGTAAAATTTATTCCATAGATGTAAGTATATTAAATTATTAATTACTTTTAATTTCACTAACTTATTCACATTTTATTATTCTCTTTCGTAATAAAAAAAGGGCACAAATGAAATTTAATTTCTAACACATTTGAAAATTTGTCAACGTTTATTATAACCAAAAATATTGACATTTTTGTTCATAAAAAAGATCGGGGTCGGGGGATATATATATTTAAGGGATATTTTAGGTGCATCTATACATAAAATAGATACATTAACTACATGTTTGGACCCTCTTCTTCGCTTTCCTCTACCTCTTTCGTTTTATTCTCTAGACCTATCTTTATCTCACTCTATTTCTTCATTAAAAGATAACAAAATTATCAAGAGTGATTAAAAAAGAGAGTAAAAAAGAATGTAGAAAAAGTGAAGGAGATGATCCACTTTATATTAACTACACTGTTAACTGTTTTTAATAAAAGGGAAAATGACAGTAGATGAAAGTATTTTCAAAGACCAATTTGTCTCTTGTTAATTATTTTCAATGACCTAATTGTCCTTTTTGAAATCATAACATCATTGGAAATCATTTTTTGGATGGTGATTCAAATATGAATTAAGTTGTCCTAATTTATTTTGTCAAAAAATAAAAAGGGGTCCTAATTTATTATTTCTCAAAGAGTAAAAGTTGTCCTAATTTATTTTTTCCAACCAAATTGGGTCGATCTTCAAATTTTTCTTTAGCTAAAATGAGTCTTTCACTTTTTTATAATCGAAATAAATTAACTGGATTACAAAGATAATATCAAGTACAGCTTAGCATATAAACCAGGATCAAGATAAAGCTTTGATACATCAATTTTCAACATTGTGTTGTTTCCTAGTATGTTTCTATGTTCCTCTTGTGCATGCATGCTGTCATTTTTAATTTGTTGTACGTTCGTTTAATTTCCCTTCATTCCATTGTGTCTTTTTGACTACTTGTGATTAATTCTTCAACAAGATTAACCAAAGTCTATTTTACATATTTTTCTTTCTTGATGTTTTTGTAAGAAACAATCTTCTGACCAAATGGTTAAGGAAATTGTTTAGAATCTACACAATTAATATTTCTCCTATAATGTACCAAACGTACGTCTTTTATTGTCTAGGCTTTGGATTCATAGTTAGATGGTGGACGAGTGATGTCACGGAAATCATAAGATGTGATGTGGGCATGCTCACGTATTCCAGTTTGCATTAACTTTAGTAATTTGAAAATCCCACATTTCATTTTGTTATATTGATTTGGGTCCATGTCCCTCTTTTCTTCCATTCAATGTCTTGTGCCTCACATTTTGTTCTCTTTTAGGTACATCTCTATTTTCTATGCAGACTATCTTTCTTTTCTCGTCCTTTTTATTCTATTTGCTCCCTTTAACCCTTAATGATAATGAATATTGTGGAAGTAAAGCCATTAAAATGGACAAGCTCATATCGGCAGGACCATGAAACTTGACATAACATTGGATTTAGACCATAAATTTTAGTATGAAATTTTTGGATCTCACTTTACAAGCCCTCTCTATGAAGCACGAACACTCATCGGATTAGACATGTTCCGGTGTCGGGCACGTGTTGCGTCTGACATCGATAAGACACCTTGTAATTATACAGAATTATGTGATTTTTTTTCAAATTAATAATTGTGTCGGCGTGTCAGTGTCTGTGTCGTGTCCCATATCCGTGTCAGAATCATCGAAACGTTACTTTAGATTTTGTTTTTCTTTCTAAGAGTCCTGTCAAAATATAATTTTTTATTAGTGTTTTGTTGATTTTTAAGCAATTCAGGAAGTCTCATTACAATTATTAGGAAGAAAGAAAAAAATCAATCTTTGTAGCCCTATCCTATAGTGGCGGATCTCCTTGGAGACCCATAGAAGCCACTCCACCACAACATTTCTACAAATTTCATATTAGGCATAGTATATCAATGTATTTTTTATATTTTGTTCAAAAAAATCTTCCTAGTGAGACTTGAGGGGCATAATTCCTCACATTATTCATTATATTGATATTTTTTGTAACTGTTTAATATTTACTCCACAAATATTTAGCATCCCAACAAAATAACTTAAGATCCGTCATTGTGTCTGATTTGACCCGTTTAAAATTTAGGTTAACCCGCATATCTAAAATCCCTAAAAGATTAAACTAACATCTCTTTCAGGAGAAATTAGACTAACATTCAACAATTTCACAAATCACAGTTAGCTAGTCAGCTGCATGCATCACATAAAAAAGGCATAAAATTTAAACTCAATTCACAAATTTGGTACCGTGTGTTGCTTCCGCACATCAGTTTACATGCAACCATGACGTAGACAAGTTCTATAGTTGATTTTATTGGTATTCATAATCATACATCCTTTATATTTTTGGCACTGCTTCTGAAATTAATGCAGATGTCTCTCAAATGAAATTGCCACCTTAAGGAATAGATACTAATGTGGGACGAGTATTGCTCTTTACCCAAACGTTTTTGCTCATTCCTAAGTGAAATGACCAAAATACCTTTCTTTGAGTTAAGTCGCGCAGGTGTTAAAAACAGCATGACTTAAGTCGTGCAGCGTGAGTTAACTCACTCTGAAATAAAACACTTTTCCTTCAAATCCAGCTGTGTAAATTGTTATTGTTCTGAAGTGTTATTCCAATCGGTTGTGTAACTTTCAATGCCTTCTCACATGCTATTGAATTCCAATTCAACATAAACCTTTTATTCAATAACTCACGTTGCGTTAACAATTGAATTATTCAACAGAAATTGGGATGTTTTGCAAATTGATATCGATTTGCAAACAATTGAATATATACACACACATACATATATGGGAAGTGTTTGTGTTTCAAATTGAGGTAAGCCAGCACATCGTTGCAAATTGATCTCGGTTTGCAAATTGATAGCCCAAAGAGCAAGGGGGCGGTATTATTCAACAATTAAAGGCAAATTGGTCTCGGTTTGCAAACAATTGAATTATTCAACAACAACTGTCGTTCGTTCTAAAGGTTTCTTTCTTCTCCAGAAACATTCCAATTCATTCAATCAGTTGATGTGTTCTTGTTCAAAAAAATATTGGTTGTTGTGTTGAAATACTGAGTGTGACTTAAGTCAAGTTGGTTAATACACTAGCGTGAGTTAACTCACGCAAGGGTATTTTGATCATTTCACCAGAGAATGAGCAAAAACGTTTGGGTAAAGAGAAACCGTCATGTTGGACTACTTTATGTGGATGAAAACGTGCAAATTGGTTTCATTAAGGACCCAATAATTGCATCCAGGCTCCAGCGTCATCAAGTGAAAATGATATGAAATTGCTTTTCAGACATCAATAACTTCCTAAAACACAAATAAATGACCAAATTACCCCTAGCGGTAGTTAACTACCGCTGGCAAATCCGGCAGCATTTAACTACTGTTGGTTCCAGCAGCAATTAACTGCAGTTGGCTTTGCTGCACTTCAGTGCAGTTCCAGTTGTGATTTTACGTGTTTCGGTCGAAAAATTAAAATAAATCAAAACTTATTTGGAATTTTACGAAACTTTATAGAAACCTCTATAAAAATACATATAGAGGATGTGCAAAGTTTCGAAACATTCCGAATAAGTCTTGAATTTTTTATTTTTTTCGACTGAAACGCGCAAAATCGCAATTGAAAAAATAAAAAAAATTCAAGACTTATTCGGAATGTTACGAAACTTTGCACATCATCTATATGTATTTTTATAAAGTTGTCTGCAAAAATACACATAGAGGGTTTGTAAAGTTTCGTAAAATTTTAAATAAGTTTTGATTTTCCGACCGAAATGCGTAAAATCACAATTGAAGTTGCACTGAAGTGCAGCAAAGCCAGTTGTAGTTAACTACTATTGGAGCCAACGGTAGTTAACTACCGTTGGGATAATTTGGTCATTTACTTGTGTTTTTAATAAGTTATTGATGTCAGAAAATCAATTTTCAAATAATAATACCACCAAGGGGTGCCAAAGTTAAATTGGTTTTCAGTAAAAAAAAATATTTAAACCGATAAAATTTATGTCAGTTCAATTTTGTTCATTTTCATTGTTTTTATTTTTATAAGTAATTTTACAACAATATCATATGTTTTTTTCTATCATAATATATTCTCTTTTTCCAATACTTTTAATTTCTCTCTCATGTATCGTCAATAAAGTATTATTTTAATGTAATTCATGAGCTTTTATTCTCATCGAAAATTAATTTCATTTCTTAATTTATGTGAAATTTTTAAAAATAACTTTTTGTAATTTGATATGGATCATATGTTTACCGTGGAAAATATTGGAGCATATGTTTACCGTGGAAAATATGAATCATATCAACCTTGACTTTAATTGACCTCATACATTACTATGTGAAGTGTTGCAATATTCCATTTGCTTAGGCATCATTGCAATCAACATCCTAACGTATGATCAGGAAGCACCAACAACAATTTCCTAATAAGCTTATAGCCACCTATTGTGACACCGGATATACTCCTATGTCATTTATTTATTTATTTATTTTAAAAAAATTGATATCCAGTTTAAGAGCTGACTAATTTAAAGAGTCAAATTTTGTCATCCATTTATGATGTTCTATTTAAAGGTAGAGCATTACTTTATATAGATTTTGTCCACCAAAACATGTTAGGAGAAATCAAACATGAAACTTTAAAAAGAATATGTTGAAAGGTCTCATACCAAGAGCTAAGCCAACCCCTAATGGACACATGCCATTTATTAATCCATGTTTTTTAGTTTTTATTCTTAAAATTCAAAAATGTGATAATGTTTGACCATTTTTCCAAAGAAAGGAATCTTTCTGCTTTGAAATTCTGTAGGGACATCCTCGTGCAAGCATATGTAGTATAATTAATACTCACTAAACATTTCCTCAAATAACAACAATTTATATAGTGCCCCCCATTTCATGCTCACAAAAGGTGGGAGATTTACATATTTTTATTATGACAACAAATTCACGCACTAAAACCAGTAACACAAAACAATTGAGTCGTTGTTTCTAGATGCAAACCCTTTTCTACTTTATTGGGGTGATAGTACTATTAATCATTTATCGGTTCATTTAAATTGGTATAATACATCAAAAATAACACAAATACAATGTCGTTAAGACAAAAAAGAATAAAATAGGTAAAAGAATTCTCATCATTCAAGTTTTTTTTTTAAAAACATAGAGTGTGTTCGTTTCAAGTTATATTTGTTGATTTCCGGGAATAAAATGATAGGGATATATATGCCTATGTTTGTTACAAGTTTATTAAATTTTATTCCTGGGTATAGAATGTTCCTGGGAATAGAAAAAAATTCCCAAGAAAAAGGGTGGGAATAAAGTACCCATGGAGATGGGAATAAATTAATAAATAGTTACCTATTATAATCCCTATTTGTATGGTTCCTATGAATATTATAAAGTTAACTAAACATATTTTTCCTAAATACCTTGGAATAAAATTCCCATCTTTATATTCCAAGGAATGTTATTCCTAAGAATAAATTTGGTAAACTTGAAACAAACACACCATATACTCCCTCCGGTCTCAAATATAAGAAAAAATTCTTTTTTTAGGTTCATTAAATAATTAATATATTTGTTTTACAATGTAGACCAGATACATTAACTACTCAATGAACTTAAAAAAAGAATCTTTTCTTATATTTGAGACCGGAGGAAGTATGTTCATAGCATAAAACAGAAAAACGCCTACAACTGTGACAAAACTAAAATAACTAGAATACGGGTGCTTTCATATTTGTAACGTTGACACAAAAACCATTGAGTATGGCGAAAAATCAAACAACAGCGCACTCAGACAAGATGAAACTTCTTTCTTTAAGAATATAGGGTATATATTTTGAACAAGAGAATATAGGGTATGTTAGTATTGTGTACTCCCTCCGTTCCTTTTTAAGTGTCTTTTTAGGGTGAATTTTTCGTTCCTATTTAACTGTCGTTTTGGTATTTTAAGGATATGATTTGTCAATTATACCCTTTGTCAATTATTTTTATATTTTTCAATTAAACTAATTAATGTTATATATTTAAAAAACTAAAGTTTGTTTTTTTAAACAAAGTTTGTTCGTTTTGTTTTTAACACAAAATTTGTTTTTTGTTATATTCAAATTTAAACAAAATTTTGTTACCTATGATGATAATTCCATGAAGAGTTAATATTCTATAAATAACATGAGTAGTACTTGTTAAAAATTTCAAGAGATATGCACAATATTTAGAAAATTGAAAATTGTTTGTTATAAGAGAAAGATAAAGTGCAAAAAAAAAAAGGAATTTGTTGGAGAAAGACCATAAAATTTTCCGTAAAAAATAATCTCTATATTGTATTATTTGATAATACTCACTCTCATTTTTATCATTTTTTTTTTTTACTTTCATTTTTATCTTAATGTTAAACAAACATGCCATATAATCAAGAGGGCATACACCTCACCAACCCCTTACAGTTACAATCATCATCTTTTATGCCAAAATTTGTTCCCTCTGCCATATAATATTGTCACAGGGATGATATATAATTCTTCCATTCAATAGGATGTTCCCTCATAAAGAAGAGAAACTTTTTTTATAAAGAAAACTATTTGATTAAACTAAGAAATACATACAATATGACATGGACGTTCGTCCCTTTCAAGTTTCAACATTCGAGTCCAAAATTCAAATCTGAACAACGCATGTCATGGAATAAATTAAAAAACTATATAGATTGAATAAATAAAGCAAAGTGTACGGATAAATTAATTATCAAAAGCCAATATTATTCAAACATGTGCCATAAACTCTCCACATGGACAATTAAGAAAGTTCCAAGAACCACAAAAAATCAACGTCAACAATTGAATATTTTATACTAACTTTTTCTGAGGTTCTTTTATATATAAAGCAATTTATCATATCATTACAAAGCAGATAACAAAGAAATTAAATCTTAACCTTTACAAAATTAAAATCAAACCTTAAACTTATACGGAATTATGAACACTAATGCTTGGAACACCAATGTTAATGCCCTAGATCATTTTGAACCTACCACAACGACGCTGTTTAATGACACTTCAGCTCCGACAGCCCCGGTACCAATTTCCCGGAGTCCAAGTTTCCGGAGCATTTTCTTTGGGGAGAATTGGGCAGAGCTGCCGCTGAAGGAGGATGACACCGAAGACATGGTCATCTACGGAGCTTTGCACGAAGCTGCAGCTACCACGGGCTGGTTCCCGGCTAGCAACAACGTGGTGAACAATGTTGATATGGCCGTGAAAATAGAAGATCAAGGTCAAAGCAGTGGCACTTCATTGGCGAGTGTTGCTCACGTGCAACACGCGCCAACGACTAGTAAAAGGTTAGGGTACCGTGGAGTTAGGAGAAGGCCTTGGGGAAAGTATGCGGCTGAGATAAGGGATCCTAAGAGAAATGGTGCTAGGGTGTGGCTTGGGACTTATGAAACAGCTGAGAATGCAGCTTTGGCTTATGATCGAGCTGCGTTTAAAATACGTGGCTCGAAAGCTAAGCTGAATTTTCCTCATTTGATCGACTCAGATTACAATGGGTCGGTTAAGTTCACACGGAAAGAGCGCTAGCTAGTCAAGTTGTTATCGTCAAATATGTATGTGAAAGTTTTCCATCATATTGTGACATTGTGCTTTGGATAATTTGTAATAAATTTTCCCTTTTATAGAGATAGCAAGTCATATGGTAATAACGAGAAAGGTAGCAAATATCGATGGAGGAATGTTGTTATTTAACTCACATTCCATGAAGTCGAGTGTTCTTGTCAAAATCTTATATAAATATGGCTGTTTCATTTTCCATCGGTGTTACTTTACAGCCTTGCATAAAACTTGATCATTCTTCCATTAGGATTAGAACAGTACAAAAAAAAATGCAAACTTTTTGGTGGGGGAAACTTTGAAAATGATAAGGGGTCATGAGAAATGGTATATATATACAAACTATTTTCATTACCACTAATGAATGAGTTTTTGATATATATTTTATGTTAGCCATTGAAATTCTTGGTAAATGTTGATATAGTCTTCGGTTGGAGTATGAATTCTCTCCAAAATTCCCCCGCACCTATCCTCGTTCCCATATCGGTTTTTTTTTCTTGTCCTAGTCCCTGTGAATCCCTCAAGTCCCCATGCGGGGACGTTGTCAATGACAAAATCACAAGGCACAAAATATTGACATGAAGACTCTTGTGAGAATCCGCAAAACATATAGATCGCCTGGTCCGGATGAGGAAGGATTAGAGAAGACGGCTTTGCTACATAGAGGCATTGTCTTAAAGAACTTAAAAAAAAAAAAAGACAATAACATTCGAATGTGTTCAAATCTTCCACACTTGCTACAAGATCTTGAGCTCCACGTCAAAATCGGGATTTTGCTTTAGGTCGAAAGGGAAGAACGAAATCGAAAATCGTAAAATCTCAATCAAAATCGTAGGATTTAGAATCGATATAAGATATCACAAAAGCGCAATCAAAATTGATGAATTCTACCAAAATAAAAATAATGCTAAATGTATGTTATAAATTATATATAGTTATAAATGACTCAGTTTAAAGTTCACAAAATACTTATACATAAATGACTAAAAAAATGGGCAAAATCCTCCAAAATCCTTTAAAATCCTACTATTTTGTATAGATTTCACAATATTGTGCGACTTTACTAGGATTTTGTCTATTGTAGGATTTTGCTATGGATTTGAGTCGTTAAAGGTGGAAAAAGTCGCAAAATCCTGAGTTTTAGAATTTAAGTTAAAATTTTGACAACAATGTAATAAACTCTCCATCTCCATGTGAGGTCGTTCAACCAAGATCACCAACAAATGTTCTTCCCAAACAAATTAGGGTAAGCAAATCCGCCAGCAAATGTTCTTCCCAAACAAAAAGACATCTCCTTCAACCGAGAATCCAAATCCACTTGTCTCATTTCACGAACATAATTGACTATTTGTCATGTATTCTGCACTAACTTGAATTATATCTTATTATTATACAATATTGTGATATTATAAAATATTTGTGTAAAATTTAATGTGAAAGATTAATTAGACAATTGTGTAATATATACTAATAAAGTAAAATGAAAAAGAAAAAAAAAAACTATCGT
>Ga0315915_1008784_pt1 | contig 11699 bp, 5 predicted proteins | sample MpolbnodulesMG_FD_207738 | JGI IMG/M metagenome (GOLD analysis project Ga0315915, IMG submission 207738) | Medicago polymorpha root nodule microbial communities from Los Angeles, California, United States - branched nodules | ecosystem: Host-associated > Plants > Roots > Nodule | place: USA... | reverse complement strand
AAAAACTCTTTAAATTAATAATTATTAATTTATCGATAAATTAATAACTCTCTAAATTAATAAATTTCTCATGTCCTCGCATTATTAATTTATAGAGTTTTTACTGTATAACTATTCGAGCTTATGTCATTGGAACAGTCAACTATTTTGCCACAGTTGCATCAGAAGTCAGTTGGTTCAATGGATGTCGTTTCATTAACCTTAGCAAGAGACGTGCGTTGAGGGATATGTGTAATTATATATGCGGCATAAAAAGTATACAATCAATTAAGAGGAAACATAAGAGCAATAATTATTGAAATTCAATCTCAACACAACTTTATCTACTTAGATTCAGTTTACTTTGATTCACGTCACTAAAACACTTTTATAATACCTTGTTCACCAAATCTGTCGTTGCGAGTAAAAATTGAGATAAATGCGGTCTCAGTGGATTCAATATTTTATTTTTTGATAAAAACCAGCATACTTACTGTTGTACGAGGATAGTAAAAATAATCTTTTATCATGATCTAAATTGATATGTTTTGATATCATATTTGAGTTTATATTAAGTTTAATTCATTATTACAAAATAGGTTTGTTAGATGAGATGTATCATTATTTATATACTATTTTTAGAATCTATCTTTAATAGATGTAGAACTTGGTTTTTCTAATAAATTTTTTGCATCCATAACATAGTATTCAATTTTTTTTTTGAAGGATGGTAATCAAAATGTTAAGATTAACAAAAATTTCAATTAAATTTTGTAATACACTACTACTTTCTTTTACTTGAGTGTGTACTATCACTTTGAAGTTAGTTAGCAAAGGCCACTTTGAAGTTACTAAAAAAGGAACTTACGAGTTTATATGAAATTTTGGTAATTTTACCATATAAAGTATTTTTTTAGGGGACCATATAAAGTTTCAAAACTTCTTTATAACTCTAGAAAATATAAACCCTTTCCCAATGTTTGAAGTCTTAGTCATCATATGTAATTTTGACCCCATGAAAATAAAATTCCAATGGGTACACATGGTAACAGTAAGATGTACAATCCTCATCAAACATGAACAAACTGAGTCTGAAACATTGTTTCGCTAAAGTCCAACATTTACATCTATTCAATGTGTCAATTGCTGCTGATGAAGATTGGATAGGACTCGATTATCCTCTTAAACCCCACAAATGGAGCATAAGCCACTTAAGATAACACGATGCTGGGCACGTGAACAGGACCACGTTTCATTATCTGATTGCCTGCTCTTTGTTAAACGTGGCATTGTTTTTAATGCAGTTTTTGATTTTGATGACTAGGCTGTCACGTTGTAGGGTTGCCATTTTTCATGATGGAATTCATCCTCACTATTTTCATGTTAATCTTAGGGATGTCCTCTCATGTTCATTCAACTCTTTCGTGAATCATGGGATAACTTTTATGTTAGTTCATTCCTTCATAGGATTTCGCTTTGACTTTAATTGACTTCTGTTAGTAGCAATAAAATCGGTCCTCATTGAACCTAATATTAAATGTATGAACAGTGCTATTTAGTACGACTCAATGACCTATGACAACACACGACGTTGAAATCGACGGATAGCATACAATACATGGGAGAGAGAGAGAGAATAAAAGCAATGTTGCATCTTATTCATCCAATGGTTATATGTGTGTCATGCGTTCTCGTGCTTGTATTGGTGTCGTGCCAACAAGCAATTTCCTAAATGTATTTCTAAATTCGTACTTTTAGTTATGTAGTTTCACGTATTGTTGTAATTTTTGTCCAAATCCATATTTTTGACTAAGAAAATGAAATTTTTGGGTCTAAAATTGGTTGTTTTATTTTTCGAATTTAAAGAGAAAAGACATAAAGTTATTAGTTTCTTTGAAAAACTAAAAGCAACTTTTAGTTCATGTGCAAAAAAACGTAGGCACTTGTTTTTGTGGTGTCCGAAATTCGAACTCTAAAATTTACATATATTATACATTATTCATACCAACTGAGTTAAGCTCACGAGAATGTAGGCAATTTAATCTATGGAAACATGGTCCATCGTTAAAAGATGGACAATTATAATTTATAAAAAATTATAAGAAAAGACAATTATAGCAACATGGTACTCCCGTTGATCCCTATTATAAGAGGAATTTTTTTATCTAATTTATAAGAAAAAGCTACAAGTTTTAAGATGTGTTTATTGTTTAAATGACATTTTATCCTCATTTTAAATGTTGTCATTTTAATATTAATAAATATATTTAATGTCTTACAACTTTTTATGAGGATATATTTGATAAAACAATACTAAATACTAAATAAGTAACACTAATCAATAGTTTCATTGATATTGGTGTTCTTCTGTTTTTTTCTTGTTATAGTTAGAACCGAAAGAAATTATTAACTTTGAAATTCCCTTTATATAATTATATAGATTTATATATTTTAAAATTTAATTTGAAAAAGAGTTCAATTATTAAAGGTGGTTTTGTTCAAATAATGTCTGACTAAAAATAGTTAACTTCAGAATTTCATTTATATAATTTTATAAACATATGTGTCAAATAAGGTTATGCACGTCATCCATTTAAAAGGAAAAAAAAATAAAACAAAAGTATATGTAATAAAAATAAATTAGGGTTAAATATGTTTTTCGTCCTTATAAAATTGAGAATTTTTAAGTTTAGTTCTTACTTAATTTTAATAGGGATTTTAGTCCTTACAAAAAAAATTACTTCTAATTTTAGTCCCTGTTACAACATAGTTTGTTTAATTATCCTTAAACTCTTACATTTTTGAACGATTTTTTTAAGACAAGTCTAAAACACTATGAAAGGTTCATTTAACAAAATTTAATTTTTTTTAACTTGAAACGAATTAAATATGAATTTTTAAAACGGCAAAAGTTAAAGATAAAATTAACAAGATCTGGAAGTAGAAATCAAATTTTGCGACAATTTTTTGCAAAGGAACTTTTAATAATGTTGTTAACACGTCTGCAAAAAATTTTAAAAACTCAAGAGTTTAAACATAAATTAAACAAATTTGAATTGAGAATGGACTAATACTGAGTGCAGAAATTTTTTTTAAGGACTAAAAACCTATTAAAATTAAGTAAAGACTAAACTTAAAAGGTCCCAATTTTATAGAGACCAAAAACATATTTAACCCCTTTTTTAAAGAAGTTATATGTTTTTTTTTTGAAGGATTGAAAGAAATATATGTAATAATTATGATCTGGAAGATTAACATAAAAAAGAGGTGGCATTTAACATGAGACACTTGAAAATCTTCCCACCATGGGAAAGTAACCTTTTTAACCATTGATATATTTATATAATATTGAGTGGTTAAGATGAAGGAAGGGATACCTGTTAAACACTTTTTTTTCTTCTTTTCAATTTTCTGCCATAATTAGATCTCTACCCGTGCGATGCACAGATTTTTTTTTTTTTGTTTCATTTTTTTTTGACAATCCACAAAATTAAAATGAATAAAATAGCATTAATATCAAAGTTAGTTTAGTGATCATACCATTAATAAATTATTATGGACAAAATTTGCATCACAATCACATTTCTTAGGAGAAACGAAGGAAAAAGGGGAAGAAAGGGATGAAAATTGTTGCCTTCTACATTGAGATAGAAGGAATAAGCGAAAAAAAGGTTCAAAACCGTCCAATGTTCAATTCTGTAAAGAAAAAAAAGGGATTAATTGGTTTTTTAAACAGGACATTTGGTATTGGATATGAGGTAGTGGAATCAAAATTGTATCACAAAAAAGGCGGGATTACGTTAATCAGAGGCGGCATTAGGGTTAATAGCATTGTTTAACATTTATATATATTAAAATTAAGAGTCTTTAAATAGTTTATATATTTTTAATACATGCATTTTATAAAAAAATAGATGCCTGTAGTCCCTACCCAAGGATTAAAAACTACTCTTTTTTTTTGATAAAAAAAGGCATGAACTAAGAACAAACATTTTGTTCAGCCCCGTTAAATAGGTATTTAAATCCATCCTCGAGTGTATTAAGATTTAACTTAGGAGTATAATTTTTTTTTTTTAAGGAAAACTTAGGAGTATAAATTTGTTAACCTTAATCAATAATTTTTATTTTTTATTTTTTTTTCGAAAACCTTAATCAAGTAATTGTTATAGTGTATATAAACAAAAAACATATATGTAAAATAATTGCCACAATGTTTGTTAAAAAAAAAAATTGCAACAATGTATGTACATGACCACCACTACCACATTAGCTTCGTTGTTTTTTTTACAGAGGTTAAGAAGCAAAGACTTGGAATCGATCTTTAGCACATTCTTCTTTTTTTTAGTTATGGAGTGTCACTTCATTACAAATCCTATGGTACACTACACAGAGGATTTACCATGAGCTGCTTCAAATAAATAACATAGCATAAAATAATGAATTAAACCAATATAGTATATAATGAAAAAAGTTTAAATAAATTAAGATATATGATTCTTCAACTGTCTGTGTAATTTACTACGGTTTAGGATTTTTTTTGTTGAGAGAAACACGGTTTAGAATTTGCTATATATAGTCGAGTTTGCATGGAAATTGGGGTAGCCGAATTTGCATGAAAATTAGGGTATTCTGTTTGTAAACGTATTAAATAAGTGTACAACAACTTGTAAAAAAAAAATTCAAAGAAACAATAGATATATACAAACGATGACACAACAGTGAGGAGAAATATTAAGGATTGCTGCATTTTAGAGGGAATTTGTTAGGTTAAGTTGGTGCGCTGCATTTTAGATGAAATTTGTTAAATTAAATTTTTGTTAACCTAATGCAGCATTTTAGAGGGAAATTATTAGGTTAGGTTGAATACCAACTATTAAAAATTAATAAGAAAAAAACAATTAACACCGTATTTTAAGTACTTGTATAATCCTTTTTTTCTTCTTTTTTTGAATTCAAGGTTCAGATATGAAGCTTTTTTTCTTCTTTTTTTGAATTCAAGGTTCAGACTTGAAGCTTTGAATGTCAATTAAAAATTAAATAAAAGTTAATACATGGGTTGTTGGCATGTTCATTTTTCTGGAGACCGCCACTGGGTTACCACTAACCAGCTTGGGTTATTCCTTATTAATTTCCAATTCAATCACTTCAAGGGAAGTGTAAAAGGAGTAAATTTATCCTTTGCCTTCATCCATTAAGTGGAGTAATAAATAAATCCTAAACTAAAATGAACTGACGGTATTGAGGATTTCTAAAAATAGGATATTTCCTAGATCTTGAATTTTTTTTCGTCTTGCTTGGACAAAGAAATGCCAAGATTAATCTTGGAAAATGAAAGAAGCAACAATCAATAGGTAATGGTGTAGCCAGACATCATGAGATTTGTTGTCCTGTGGTGAACGTGCATGAACGGTGGTGCGGCACAAAAGCTATGTTGCAAAGCATCTAGCTAGGAGGAGGGATGAATGAACTAAAGAGAGAAGAAGGAAAGGGTATTAATCAACATTAAATATTACAATCCTTTTCTTCTAAACAACAAACAAAAGTAATAAAACCTGTTTGACTTACAGATGGCGGTAAAAAGTGATTTTCCCATGAGAAGATTTTCAAGTGTCTCATGTTAAATGCCACTTAAAAAGGAAAAGCCTTTGTAACAATTATGCTCTTACTTTTCCCTCTCATTTAATTTTATTTATAGAAAATGTTAACAAATGCCCTAATTATTTCTTCCTCCTTAAATTTTATTTATTTATTTCTCTGTACGATGCAGAAAGCCAATCTACTTTCATATTTAGATTTAGCATATTATGGGAATGGAGAGTTGTTTCCCTTGATGGGAAAGTTGAATCTTGACCATTAATATAATAGTTTTTTATTCCAATGGATGAGATCTTTTACCTGCAACTTACTAAAACTTTTTGCTGGCACATGTACACCTTTTACAGCGGCCCCATCTGCTTATTAATTAACATTATTTCATTTTGTTTGAATTTTTGGTCTTTTTGGAATTGTTTATGGGCCTATGGCAATTGTACTTGGGCTTGACTTCTAAGTTTAAATTGTCAACATTAATTATTATTTGCAATCCTTTATTACTAGTTATATTTTCTTGGTAACAATTAAATTCAATATTAAAATAAATTAATATAAAGAAAAATAATTTTTATGTTGAATAATAGATTGAAATAACATCAAATTTGTACAATTCTTTGAAAAAAAATTACGCTGATTAAGATGTTTGGAGTTTGATTAATCATTTAAACTTCTCTCTTGTTCTACTAGGTCTAAGATTATTCTCATCTAGGAAATTGTTTGGAGTTTGACTAATCATTTAAACTTCGTTCTTGTTTTTCTAGGTCTAAGATTCTTCTCATTTAGAAGATTGTTTGGAGTTTGATTAATCATTTAAACTTCTGTCTTGTTATTCTAGGTCAAAGATTCTTCTTATCGAGAATAAATTCAAAATCAATTTCAATTTTATTGAATTAAAAATCCCATTGTCCTTTGGCTTATTTAACCAATTGATTATTATGTATACATTCAGCTTGATGAGGCTGAAGTCCGCATGAAGAGCGCGGCAACATTACTCAAACTTGTTTTTCATTCACGGTCCTGCTTATTTACTCTAAGTTATGTAATATTTTGTATGAACAAGGGACACATGCTCGTACTTTTTGGATGTGCCTACTGTTAATCTTATCAATTTAAGATGTCTTCAAAACGATTTAGCTTGTTGTTTCAAAATATGATGTCAGCAAAATGATTTATGTTTCATATTTTTTTCAGTGTCTTGGATCATCAGCTGTATAAGGCATTGCCTTTAGTATTACTTATCAGTTTGGAAATTATGGGTTAAATTGCTTTTGATACATAACCTTTTAAAACCCAATGTATAATCCTTCTTTTTATACACATAACCAGTAGTTGCACGAAAATCCTTCCTTGTTGGATTCACCTACTTCTTCATCTGATGAAGTGTTGCCAACCTCTGAACCAGAACCACAACTTCTGTCCAAGCCCTATAAATAATATGGTTGCGGCATCAAATTAGTAACATGGTATAGCCAACAAAACTTTATACACTAAAATATTTGCTTAACATAAAAGAACAAAATTTTACCTCCGCAACGTCCTCCACATCGTCCTCCGCATCGATACGTGGCTGTCCTTGGAAAATGTCCATAATTTCATCTATATCCATTCTGTATACTGTATTACATAACAAAATCAATATCAATATCAATAAATTAATAGTTAAATGTGTTATTTTTTGAAGAGAAAAATTGTTTTCTATCACCTATAATTATAATAATTAAATCTTATTTGCCAAAAACGTCGACGAAATAAAATTTAATTTTTCTGAATTTTTAGTACTCATAATAGAGAATTTTGATTACTTTTTACAATAAAATATATAAAAAAAAAATTAGTATGATTTTTATAAACAATAAAATGATGTTTTTTCATATGAAATGACATTTTCTAAAATATAAATATCAAAATGTAGCTCCTTATTCCATAAAAATAATAGTTAATTTAAAGATTTTTGAAGTAAGAGTACCAGTACAACTTAATTTGCGGGCGTACCGTGGAAACTCCCATAATATAAATGTCAACATGATTATGTCCAAATAAACCACAGTTCAGTTCAAATAAACCACATTTATCGCATATAATGTCCAACAATTACCTCTGCACTCACCAATTAATTGAAGAAAAAAACACATATTCAGATGCAAACACAAATACTTGTACAAAAGCACTTTCTACAACATCTACATCAGTAAATTTTCAACCAATGTTTGAAAAGAGATGATGATATTTTTGCAATTGACTTGAACTTTAGTACATCGATTGTCTCCTGCAACCAATTTTGCTGTTAAGGTACATGGCAGTGTAGCACCAAAACTGACATACATGGCAGTGAAGAACGAACTTTAGATCAGTGGGGTAAATCCATGGATGCCGTAGAACATTGTCGAGGGAGAAGGAATAATATAGGCTGCTGTTTGAAGATTTCTTTGTTTAAAAATGAAGATGGAGTTTTCCAGTTTTTTCATAGGATTTGTTGTGTTTCGTTTTTTGATTTTAGAGAGAAAGAGGAAGGGACCAAGCGTATAGATTGTTTGTTTTGTTATGTGAAATTAATCATAAGTGAAGTAGTAGTAAAAAGGGGAGGTGTAATAGGAAAAACAAACAATATTAAAAAACTGTTTTTTTTTTCTTTTTCTTTTTTTTTCAACCGGTTACTGAACAGCCACCTGCCTGAAAAAGGACAGTTTCCCATGGTGGGAAAGAACTGTCTGATCCCAGGCTAAACGCCACCTATCTATCTACTTTAAGTTTAGTTCCATGTCAGCAACCTTTTATCGGTGGAAGTATAGGTCGGACAAAAGATAAGGACTTACCACCTAGTTTAAGTCATTTTACATCAGTTTAAGATTTTTCTTAAATAAATTAAACTAACATTTTTTTAGAGGTTTATATATAACTAAAAAATTAGCTACATGTAACGAAAAAATTAAGCTTACCATTTTAACATATTTAAGTATATATGATTGATTTTTTTAAAAGTTTAATTGCTTTTTCTTTTGTCAAGTTTAATTGCTTTTCTATTCTTTATTTTATCACATTTATGAAAATAGTCTCACTTTCTAAAATCAAAATGTTTGGTGAGTGTTAGAGAGAGTGTTCAAAAGAGAGTGTTGCTAACATTCCTCTTGTTGTAATTTAGGTCCTAATCCATATATTATCAATAAAAAAATTAAAAAAATGAAGACTTTTGGCCCAAAAGTGATTATTTAACGACCCAATTTTGATTTTGAACATAAAATATCACTTTTGTTATAAACAATCGTCATTTTATAGGATAAAAATCATTGTTTTCGGAAAAAAAATCTGGATTAGGATCAAAATTACAATAAATTTAATACTTTTTCTTTGAATAAATTAATATGATATAGGAGAGTCAAAAAGTTTGATTTAAAAAAAAAAAGAGGATTATTTTCGTGAGCTTTATAAAATAGGAGGACAACAACAATTAAGTTTTATTTAACTTAGTGGAATCGGCTACATGAATCTAATTACGCCATAATGTTCTATCATAAACCATATTTAGATCCAACTTATTGATCTCTAAGTCTTTTCTAATAGTTTCTTTCATAGTTTTTTCTAGATCCACTTCGAGCTCTTTTGACCCGACTCTTCTCCATCTAATCTACCTTTCTTACTATAGTATTTACATGTCTTCACTCTACAAATTGAAACAACATAAGTCTATTTTCTATCATGTTTTTTTTACTGTAGGTGTTACCCTAACTCTCTTCAATAGTGTCATTCCTAATCTTATCTCCGCTGGTCTAACCACACATCCAAATCAACATCCTCGTCTCCGCTGCATTTACCATACACCACCGTTGGTTTGACAGTTGTCCAATAGAATTTTTCTTTCAAGTTTCAACTTAAGCAGTATTTTTTTTTATCACATAAAGCACTTGAGGTTCTTCATTTCAACCACCCAACTTAAATACGATGATTTCAATTTGCTTTTATTTATTTGTCGTTTTGTACTATAGACCCAAGATATTTAAATCATGTAACTTTAGGTATGATATGATCTCCAACTTTCATCTCTAAGATAAAACTAATGTCTTTTTCTGAAGTTACATTCTATATACTATGTCTTGCTTCTACTCCGACGAAAACCATAAACTTCTGAGGCTTGTCTCCAAGTCTCTATCTTCCAATTTACTTTCTCTCTAGCTTTTAGGGTAGTTAAATTTATTTTTATTAATATCTTTAGCATTTTTCTATCATATGCAAATTTGCACATGTTAAGAAGTTTAAAAAAAGTAAGTTTGCATTGGAACTTGTGCATTTGATATTAAATATGTATCTTTTTAATAATTAATTATTGTTTTCAATAAAAAAAATCTACTTTTAGTTGTTTTAACATGTGCAATATTGCACATGTTAGACAAACTCATATCTTTATTATACAAGAACTTTTACCCGTGCTACCGCTCGACTCATAAACAATGGAGAAGCTAATATGTTGCAATATGACGCCTGTATGTTTTGGATTTTCTTGGAAAAAAAAATATTTTTAACTAAAAAATCTTTTTTATTTCATTTTTGTAGTGTTTGTTTTTTATTTTTAAAAAATCCTTCTAAATCTATTTATTTTATAAATGCAATGAACTCAAGTGTAAGAGTTTCAAAGGAAACTAAAATTTGTCGTTTTATGCTATTAACATGGATGTTGTGTCACAAATTCATTATTTTTGTTTTTAACGAATTTGTATTGTACCGATGTACTCTATCAATTTGAATGAATGAATATCGTTTATTTTTGTCAAAAAAAAAAGAAACTAAAATTGATTTTTATGATAGTAAGCAAACATAAATAATTGTTGATTATTTTAACTCAATATATTTTATTTAAAGCTGAAACAAACGCATTCATGATCCATTACATAGATAAAAAATAACTCAACATAAACAATAGTTTAGGACATACAACTATTGTTCACACGTTTTAGAATAATTCTTTATACACTACATTTGAAGTCATTGTTGACATCAATCGATCATGCTCATTTGGAATATTTCGGTCATATATCAGCTCATCATATATCAAGAAAAGTGGAAATCAAATCAAGAGTGCATTAAGTGTCATAAACGCGAAATGAGTATTTTGAATTTCTTGATGTTATGGAACTTGTGCATTTAATATTAAATATGTATCTTTTTAATAATTAATTATTGTTTTCAATAAAAAAAATCTACTTTTAGGTTTTTTTTTTTTTTAGAGGTACTTTTAGTTGTTTTAACATGTACAATACTGCACATGTTAGACAAACTCATATCTTTATTATATTAGATTTTAAGTTAAATTATCAATTTACCAACCTATTAAATAATTTAAACATATTGACATAAATTCATTTAAATGCATTACTATAAAATAGAATTGAAATAAAATGTCACATAAAGTCATAATCTTCGAAAGTTTATGTTGAAAATATTTATAGTCACACCCATAGCAAACTGATCACACCGTAAACAATTCAAAATAACCTTGTTTTAAAATTAAGACTTCAAACCAAACAATTTGATTTAAGTGTTTAAGAGGTCTATCAAAAGACAAATTGTTGGAGAGAGTTTAAATTTGATTTTTGAATAGAATAATTCTTGATCAAACTTTACTTAGGGGTGTTCATGGGTTGGGTCAACCCAGAAAACCCGGTCAAAACCACCTAAAAAACCCAAAAAAATGGGTTGGGTTGGGTAATTGGGCGGGTTTCTAAAAATGGAAAACCCATAAAAATAAATGGGTTTCGGTTAAAACCAGACACAAACCCAAAAAAACCCACTTACCCAATAATGTTAATATTTTTTATCTTTATTTTCATAGGGTAGAAGAAAGTTATATTTCCAAAACATACACGTGTACCCTATATATTGAAAATCAAAACATATTAGAGTTACAAATTAATATGTTGCACTTTTTGGTCATTTTGATACTAATGCAATTTTATGACATGCAACTTTAATTTGTTGCAAGTATTTTATGATGAAGTTTATTATTTGATATTCTATGATGCATAAAATTATAGTAAAATAAGTTAAACAATTTTTTTAAGAATATTAAAAAGTAGAGTACAATTTTAAAACAAAATTACGAGAACTTGTCATTTAGTCGTTTAATATTAAAAAAATAA
>Ga0315915_1008781_pt1 | contig 11700 bp, 8 predicted proteins | sample MpolbnodulesMG_FD_207738 | JGI IMG/M metagenome (GOLD analysis project Ga0315915, IMG submission 207738) | Medicago polymorpha root nodule microbial communities from Los Angeles, California, United States - branched nodules | ecosystem: Host-associated > Plants > Roots > Nodule | place: USA... | reverse complement strand
TTGAGTAATGGCATGAAGCAGAGTGCATCTGGCAAGAGTCGGGGAAAAATAACTAGAAAGTATGTCTTTTAAGCACTTGATACATTTGGAAAAAAAATTAGAATATACTGATTTAGATGTATATTATATATTATATGCATTAACAACAGACAGCGTTCTAGTTTCATCAGGAATTTAAATTTTGCTCTTTTTCTTGAACCTATTTTGATAGGGATCTGAGGTTGCATAAGTTGGTATTTGAAGAAGACGTGTTACCAGATGGAACTGAAGTTGCTTACTATTCTCATGGAAAGGTAGCTTTGGTTAAAGATGGGTTCAGCTTTACCTTGTTTTATGACTGTCATCTTTTCTGATCATGCTTTTGTGGTGCGTTCAGAAACTATTGGAAGGTTACAAAAAGGGATATGGAATATTTTGTAGCTGTTGCAGTGCAGAGGTTAGTGCCTCTACGTTTGAAGCTCACGCTGGATGGTCATCTCGACGCAAGCCGTGAGTTGTTTAAATTCTTTTATCGGATCTGTAGGGTGTATATGTCTCGTCTAACTAGCTTTGCATTTGATTGCTTATCATATTCCCAGTTTTATCTTTTTCTTTGACTAGCAAAAATTTTGTGCATTGTATTGATATATTTAAATTCAGGTAAAACCAACTTTATTAATATTGTTGCAAACCAGAAACAGTTAATTAGACAGTAAATGATTCAATGATAAATATTGGAAATGCTTGTAAATTATTGAAGAAAAGATAGAAAAGTAAAGGAGAATACTCTCCCCAGCCACCCACAGAGCTTAGCTCCTCAGAGATTGTGGAATTCTCTGCTTAGCAACAGAACTTTTCATGCGTCTCTCATCTCATGACCTCCCCGCCTATAACAGAATTTCTACTCACTCATTAGTCATTACTGTTTCCCTTCTCTCTCTACTTTTCCTGGCTTCATATTATTCCTCACAAACTCTCCATTGGTCCTCTTTTGATTGTTCAAGCCCACTTCATCAGCTGAGGGCCTATCAAATATATTGTTATTGTTAGAGAAAAAATATTTAAAATTAAAACTGAAATAGGAAACATTTAAAATCACTATACATGATTTTACAAGTTGAGAAATGAGAGTAACATGTGTTATCAATTAGTGAAAAGCAACATTTTATTCAGAATTGGGAAAGGGGAATACAACCACTAATTGTGGATTTTTTATGTGTGTGTGCCTTTAAATCGCATTGCATTTATCGCAGGAAAGTGGTTTATAATCTAATTTTTAGAGATTGATTATTTTGTTATTTTCTCTCTTTCCCCATTTCCCATTTTCTAGGTCTCGTTGATTTTCCTTTTCATGAATTGATATGTGCTGTTTTGTAAAATTGACCTTCATTTCCTTGTTTAACATTGAGTTAATGTATTGCAGTTACCTGCACATATATACATCTAATGGAGTCTCACTACATGAGCTGTCCCTCTCTCTATCAAAAGATCGGAGATTTTCTGCCAGTGATAATGATGACCTTTGCAGCATATGTCAAGATGGAGGGGATCTTTTGTGTTGTGATGGATGCCCAAGGGCTTTTCACATAGGTGAACATCATTTTTTTCTTTTGTGTATTATTATTTAATGTCTAGTTGATTTGTTTCATATCATATCATATAAATAATTATTGTGACTGGGTTTAGTTTCTAACATGGTTGTTTAGTACTCCCTCCAGACTCTACTATAAGCAAATGTCAACTAATTTATCCACATCTAATGTCTGTGTTCCAAAAATGCCCTTAAATGAATTCATTAATGTTATAAGAAGATAGCCATTGTAGTTAGGGGTAGGTTTGTAAATGTATTCCTTTTCTATTTCTACATCAAATGAAGCAAATTTAATTAAAAAAAACACGGGTCCACCACATATATCTGTATCATTAATTATTTCAATTGTAGTATGTCATTAAAGCAATAAACAATTATAATTGAAGAACAAATTGTTACTGATTCAAATTTTGAATTCTCTCATATTTTATTGAATCTCCACTCTTGATTCAAGCTTTAAGTTTGATGAACGGTAATACGTAAAAATAATTGGAGAAGATTGAGAATAGCTTTTAACATGTACACACACAAGACGAGTGCAAAAAGTCAAGTAAACAAACATGGGTCCACCACATATATCATTTATTTCTCTGCAACTTGGACTTTAAGCTGACATTGCGTTTTGTTGTTCTCAATTATATGAATGTGTCAATTTCAGATTGTGTTCCTCTACCATGCATTCCCAGTGGTACTTGGTACTGTAAATATTGCCAGACTAATTTCCAGATGGAGAGTAATGCACAACGTAATGCGAATGCTCTGGCAGCTGGAAGGATTGAAGGCATTGATCCTTTAGAACAGATAAACCGACGATGCATTCGCATTGTCAAAAGTGTAGCTGTCGACCATGGGGGATGTGCCTTGTGTGGGTAATGCTCTATTATACATTTCATCTTTTGTGCATATCATTTGTAATCTTATATTCCTATTTCTCTTTTCTACTTTTATCTTTTATGCTATGCGTTGTGACATATTTCTGGACTTGATTCCTGTAGTGCTTCCGCATTCCTTCAACTTTGCCATCTATTTTTTTAATTTGCTTGTAGCTTTTTGACACTCAATTTGCTGATGTTTTTGTTATAATGTACAGATGCCATGATTTCGTTAAAATATTTGGTCCTCGAACAGTTATTATTTGTGATCAGGTATTGCCTTACGTGAATAATAGACCGCCAACCCTTTTTTGTCAACTGCTTTTATTGATATCACCATTGGTTTATTTGAAGCACTGATTAATGTGTTCTTGCAGTGTGAGAAGGAATATCATGTTGGGTGTTTGAAGGAGCACAACATGCAGAATTTAAAGGTCTCATAGTTTCTAATTTTTTAACTTTTGATTGAAATTTGTTTGCTTTTTGTTGACCTGGGTTTATTTTCCAGGAGTTGCCTGAAGGGGATTGGTTCTGCAGCACGAGTTGCAGTCATATCCATTCTTCTCTAGTGAATTTGGTTGCTTCTGGGGAGAATAGTCTCCCAGATTCTATTCTAAGTTTGATAAAAAAGAAGCATGACACCGGCGTTGAAGAGAAAGGTGCAGACACTGGCGTTGAAGGCACTGTCGTTGAAGAGAAAGGTGCAGACACTGGTGTTGAAGGCACTGTCGTTGAAGAGAAAGGTGCAGACACTGGCGTTGAAGGGAAAGGTGCAGGCAATGTCGTCGAAGAGAAAGGCGGAGACACTGGCGTCGAAGAGAAAGGTAGAGACACTGTTGAAGAGAAAGGTGCAGACACAGGTGCCGAAGAGAAAGGTGCAGACACCGGCCTTGAAGAGAAAGCTGTAGACACCGGCGTTGAAGAGAAAGCTGCAGGCACCGGTGTTGAAGATAAATGTGGAGACTCTGGTGGTGTTGAGAAAGATGTAGATACTGGTGTTGAAGAGAAAAGTGTAGAAACTGGGGTTGAAGAGAAAGGTGTTGATCCTGAAATTAAATGGAGGGTTCTGAACTGGAAGCTAGTTGCCTCAGGTGAAAATAAGCAATTGTCTGATGAATATAGGCAAGTGCTTTCGAAGGCTGTTGCCATCTTCCATGTGAGTATGTTTATGTTTCTACCTCGTATCGGTTTTCTGTTGTTCTTCTACCGTGTTGATAGTTCTCCGGAATGAAGTCAAGAGTTGTCATTTAGATTTATTTTATGCTTACCATTAAGTGTTTTGTCTACAGGAGAGATTTGATCCTATAGTTGATTCGTCTTCTGGCCGTGATTTCATTCCGACAATGTTGTTTGGGTAAGTATCAGTTGTCTTTTTCTTTCTACTTGATTTGTTGTTGTAACAATTATGGTTGTTAATGAATTTGTTTTCTCTTATTGTTTTGACTTCCACAGAAAGAACATCCGCGGGCAAGATTTTTCCGGAATGTACTGTGCAGTGCTCACTGTCAAGTAAGTGATGAAGGTAGAATGACTTTATCCAAATGCATACCTTGCTTCTTTCATAACCTGATTCCAGTTTCTTTTTACTTGTTTTCAGCCAAGTTGTTGTTTCTGCTGGAGTATTTCGTGTTTTTGGGCCAGAAGTCGCAGAACTTCCTTTGGTGGCGACAGTTTCTGAGTACCAAGGACAGGTTATTTAATTTACATGAGTTGAACATACCCTACTACTGTGCTTTTAAATCTGATTAATTTTTACAATAAAAATTGTGCAATTGTTGGCAAATATTCTTAACTCAGAAGTTATATTTTGGTTTATTCAGGGTTACTTTCAATGCTTGTTTTCTTGCATTGAGAGACTACTTCAATCTCTAAGCGTGAAAAACCTTGTCCTACCGGCTGCCGATGAAGCTGAATCAATATGGACTAACAAATTTGGGTTTACAAAGCTCGAGCACGATGAGGTGTGCAATATTTTATGTTGTTTCCTAGTTATATTGTTTACTACTCGTTACACTAACTTCATGTCGTCGTTATTTCAGATCAACAATTACAAGAAGTTTTATCATATGATGATCTTTCAAGGGACCTCTGTACTACAGAGGCCTGTTCCAACACTACCAAGTACTTCTCAGGAGATTGTGTAAAGTTTTTAGAGGCCCTCTTATGCAATGGCCTTTGTTTTGGGTTTGTTTTGATAGGTTGCAGAGCACACTTGTTTAGTCTGTACAGAGTGTTCTGCCTTTTTGGTGTACAGAAAAACAGAACCACCTTTGCTGATGATGCAATTTTTTTTGTAGCAAAGAAATGATATGGAGATTAGAATTAGAAATTGAGGAAAACTACTAACTGACTAGGACATGGGAGAAGGGATATTGATTTACTATCCAAATTTTTGTTGATACAAATTCACTTATTAGCTGCCATCGAGCGGTTTTAACACAATTCTGTTTTGAATCTAAAGATTTTGGCTTCTGTTCTTGATAGCATTATTTGTTGCACCCTCTGGTAATTTGATCATGTAAATTCTTAACTTCGTTTCAGATAATTAGCTGCAATGTCTAAGCGAAGTGCATCGTTAATAGTAATTTCTTAATTTGTTTTTTAATATGCACTGTTAGTGTAACACAGTTTTATAACATCCAATTGCAATCATGTATTCCGTCAAATTGCCTCACTTGACCACACTTCAATGTTAGATAATTTATATTGGGTGTGGAAACGTTTCGGTGTCTTTTGAGTGAAAAACTCCCTTGTCTCCTTTTCAATGGCATTATCCCATTCTCTTTGCCTCTCCACAATTTTGCTGTTTTTTTTTTCTCGTTTAAAATGTTTGTTGAATGGGGTTGAGATGGGTGAGTTGAGGTTGGTGGTGTTAGGAGTTAGGACTAGAATCAAAGGAAAGGAAATTAGTAATAAATTATAATATTATCTATATTTACTTATGTAGGTTAGTCTAATAGACTTTTAATAGGCCAGTCAAAGGAAAGGAAATGTTTTCTTTTTTGAAGTTAAATAGACTTTTAAGAAGGCTGTTTGTTTTATGGCTAATGACTTGATCTTTGTTGTTATGTAGACTTTTAAAAAAAGTCTAAGACCCCACTACCCCACTATTTAAGGAAAAGACATGGCATGTTGTAAGCTAAGTCGTATATTTGTATTCTTCAAAAAGTCGTAGATTTGTAGTGTATGTTGACTTGACCTATTTCCATCGCGATGTTGAGTAATCATAGATTCAGAGAAGTAAAGATTTCTTTTTATTTTAATTAATTTAGTGAAGTTAAATTCATACTTTTACTCCATCTCACAATGTCATTTTAGATTTCTTTTTCCATTATACCTTTTTAATCTATTATTTTTGTTATAATAATTTTTAGATTATTTTTGAAGAATAAAAAATGGAATAAATTAACACAACCAGAGTCGCCTCCTTAGCACAAGGCGTGCTAAAGAGACCATCCAAAAGTATAGTCTCTCAATCAAATAAATACAAAAACAATGGTTAGCCGATACCCAAACAATGCAACGAGTCCGACCACCATCTTTGACTACCAAACACAAAAGTGGCTTTATTAGCCTTTAACCACCAATAAAAATAAAACTTAACTTTATCCATAAGCTTTGAAATGGATGTATGTGAATTATTAAATAACCTGTTGTTTCTTTCATTCTAAATTAACCAGACACACAATAGCTAAAGAAGTTGAAGGAAAGATCGACGAGCCTTCAGACCACCCAAGTAATGAGCAAACTGAAGGAAACGAGCCTTTAGACCACCCAAGCCTACACTCCGCTACCAAATCCTCCTCCCACACCCACAATCTCCTCCGCCACCTCCACACCTCTCCCTCCTCCCAACCTAAAGAAAACATAGTAGCAACTGAGCCCGATTAATTCGCCGAAAGATCAAATAAGCGACTTAACCTTATGCAAAACGGAACCTCACCTAACCACCGATCATACCAAAAGAAAGTATCTGCTCCATCCCCCACCTTACGCGACACCCTCTCCGAGAACCAGTCCCCCCAAGCCTCACAAACACCGTCCCTAATTCTTGCCACCTCCCTCCACCAAGAAGAACCACTCCAGCCCCCATCCTCCCTACCTCCTCACCATACCTAGCAGCCAACACCCTATACCAAAAACCTCCCCTATCGACTAGCATCCTCCAACACCACTCCCCCAACAGAGACAAATTAAACTCCCTCAACTGCCTAACCCCCGGTCCGCCAAACTCCTTACGTAAACATACAGTGTTCCATCCAATCCACGATATTTTTCTATTATCCTCATCCCATACAGTGAGTTACTTTAAACTTTTTAACATGTGCTAACCTGCACATGGTTGAAAAATCCTTGTAACAAACTATACTTATCTTTTTCAATGATACAACAAACAATATAAAAAATATAATATAAATTCTTATCTTTTTGAATGACACAAACAAAATGACATTTTTATAGTCGAATTTGTTCAAGGGTATATTGGAAGTGAAAAAACCAACCCTAAATTCCTTTTATAAATAACCAGCGTTCAGACAGACACTTCTATCTGCTCTTTTTATTGCGGTATTGCGTGTAAATTAAGAACACTAATTCTTGGGAAATTTTCGATTTTGATTTGAAATAAATATAGTTTAGATATTTTAAAGGAGAACAACTATATACATTTTTTCAATGACACAAAAATTTATTATTATTTGCTATATTGTTTATCTTTTTAAAGGAGAACAACAACATAACATTTTTGTTTGAAGAAGCGATATAACATTCTTATACGAAAATTTCTTTAAAAGTATTATTGGAAGTGGAAAAAAGCAACCCTAAAATTTTCTAATATATACAGTAAGATATATAATATAGGAGATAGGGGATTAATTTACTCGCACCAAAGATATATAAAATCAAAATCTAAACTAATTTTTTTTTTTTGAGCAAAATAATGGGAACAAATTGTTTTCTTGTCCATAAAGCTAGCAACCGCCAATCGAAATTCTCTCCTCATCATCTATAAATAGGGTTGCATCCCTATGAAAAAAAAGTGCACAAAAGAAACTATGACTTCTTCAATCTGTACACAGTCAGGTATGTTTTATGAAAGTTGTTGCAACCATAATTTAAACTATCGATGAGTATCATGCATAATCGACTGTGCTCTATTTATGTTTTCAAGTTTGTGTTTGTTAATCCTTTCAAAAAAAAAAAAAAAGTGTTAATGGTTCTGTTATAGTATATAATTTCAAGATAAGTTCTTTATACCTTTTAATTTATTAATTGATTTACGTGAATTAGAATTTTATGAATAGGTCAGTATTTTGTATAAAAAGAAAGGTTAGCATGCTTTGTGACTATGGGGTTAATTACAACTGTAATTTAAACTCTTGATGAGAATCATGCATGTGTATGTATAGAATTGCATTGTACATAATTTTATTATATCTTATCTAATGTTTTATTCACATTGTTTAGAACCAGCACGCTACCATTATGGATTGTCTGCACAATACAAAGAGCAATATGAATACCTTCAAAGCATGAACTACAATCTAGAGGTGCAACGCCCCAAGCTCAAGCCCATTGATCAACTAGTTTTTCACTTCAGTGTTCTATTACATTCAGTTGATTCTAACTCAGTTTCGCGCCTTAACACCTTATTTCATGATTATGAAGAAGTGAGTTGCAAAAGGTTCTTTCAAGAGGATCAAGATTGGATTCGGTCTATCTTGTTCCACCAAGACTTTCCCTCTGAATCACTTGAGCAACTAGCGCAAAGGCTTGTGCTAGAAGTTCATGAGTTGTTTGATTTCAATGAGAGATTATTTGATTCTGATCTTGGTGATGGAGTTGAAACTTCCGATGCTCGTCAATTCGCTTTGCGTCTTACAGTCATCGTGGAGATATAATTAGAAATTAGATATGTTGTACGCGTTATTTTGCAAATTAAAAACTGTTACTTTATTTGTCTTGATTACACTATTAAAAAAGTTATAATATTTTTGCTTTGTTTGATAAAGTTAACAATTATTCAATGATGATTGGTATCTTCTAGAGTATAAAATTTGTATGTATCGTCCCTACGCAACTGCGAAGACTAATCTCTCGAGTCTTGTGAGACCTAAATGAGTGGCAAACTCTCCGTAAGAGTTTTAATAATGCTGCATGCCCAATGTTGAAATCGAACTTAGGATTCTAACCCTATGACTCTTAACTAAATTTTCATTTGTTTTACTCTTAATAAAGTTGAAGAACATTACTTTATGTGTTTTATCAATCCTTTCTTGTTTCTAGAGAGAAGTTATTATTATCCGGTGAATTGGAACTGAAAAATATGCAATAGATTATAGGAGTACTTTCTCTATTTTTAATGGAACTTTAAAGCCGTAAAATTTAAAGGACTAGTAATTCATGTTAATTGGTCTTACTTATAAATTAACAAGATTTCGTTTCAAACTACTTCATGATTACTATTTATACAAGAGATTTTGAAGTAGTTTTTTTGCCATTCAATTTACCAATTTTTAGCAGTCAAGGGTCTGCTTAAATTAACTTACTTACGAAAACTGTTTGAGAGCTTAGAGAAAAGCTGCAAGCTGGTGTCATAAAATTGCTTCCAATCACTTCTCAGGCTGAGATTGCAGACATCTTCACAAAGGCTTTGCTACCCCAAATATTTTGTTCAATTAGGGGCTTTAATTTAATCGGTTTGGTGAGGGCTTTTTTAAGTGGACTTTGAAATTTGGGGCTCTATTGACACTTCTACATAAGACTATAAGTTTAAAAAATATACATTTAATCCATTAATTTGATTAAAATATTCGAACAACTAATCAGTTATAATTTCCGTAGTTTTAAATTAATATAATGTTTTCTTTAGTCAAAATTATTTTGCTATTTTTATTCAATCTTTTTCGGGTAGAATTATTTTTAGTCATTTAAATAAACTAACGTTCATTTGACTGATAAAATCAAATTAAAACTAACATTAATGACATTGGATATTTTTCAAACACAAAACGCTTAATAATCATCCCCACACACACCCCCCACCCTCCGAAAACCATCATGTAGGGGTGTTCAAATCTAAACCGATCCAAATTAAAACCACAAATCGACCCAAAAAATCGAAACCGCATAAAATCGAATATTATTGGATGTGTTTGGATGACATTTTGTGAAAACCGCTTGGATTGGATCAAATTTTGGATTGATTTTTCAAAACCGAACCAAACCGAACCGCATACAAATATTTTAATATATATTTCCATTTTTATAATTAGAATATATTTTATTAAGCTATTATTTTTTTCTTTTTAATTCTTTTAATACTATGTATAAGTTTAATTTAATCAATTTTGTTTCTTTTTTGTATGTTTTAAAGATAATCAATCATTATTATTCCGCCCTATTATTTTTTTATAAATCATATGCTATATTTTGTATCGAACCTATCATTTTATCATATTTTTATAAGATTATTATTAATAAAAAAAGTTACAATTAATAATTTGGACATCCGAAAACCGATCCAAATTAAACCACATTAATTTGAATCGGGTCGGATCGGTTTTTTAAAACTAATCATCCAAAACTGAACCGAACCGCATATAATTTTATCTTTGGATCGGATGAGTTTTTGCTTCAAAACCGATGACATCATGGCATTATCTGGGAAAAGCATTATTTGCTTAATTTTACAAACTAAGAGAAAGCATGCATATTGTGAACTAACATATGTTTTGTTCTTTTCTTTTATATTTTCTTCCTGTGAAGCTCGTGGTTGTTTTGTCTTGGTCTTAAATCATGATGGCATTATTTGTGATGGATTCACGATAATAGAAAACTTAGCATGTTTCAAATAAATTTATTGAATCTACAAAGGAGACGAAATGAAATGTTTCAAAAGTAATTTATTATCATGGGAGCATAAATATGGATCTAGCTAGAAATCACTCTATTACAAGATTTAGGCCTTAAAAAAAGGGTGCCCTACGAGGTATTCCCTTTCTTCTTGAATTTGGCTTTTTGATAGGAAGCATATTTTCTCTTTCTTTTTGTTCATTTTCTTCTTCCTCCCTTTTTTCTCCATCCTCTTCGTTTTCTTCATTGTTGATTCTCGCTTCATTTCCTTTTCGTTTTAGATTTTGTTCACGCGATTTTTTGGCTTTTTGTTTTGGTGTCCGGATCGATTCCTCCAACAATCTTTCCATTTCTTCTGTCTCCTTTGCACTTAGGAAAAAGCTCCAATCCTTCTTTATGCATTTAAACTTGTATCATATACACACAATATGCAACATTAATTAATTATATTTAAAAAAGAAAAAAAAACAAAAGTACAACAATCATAATCAACGAAAAAAGTATTCCCATTCTTTACACCAATAAAAAATAAAGCGATTTAAATACCAATAAACATTAATAAACATAAATTACATTCTCAATTAAATATCTGAACACAATTTTAAAAATTTATTTACAAAATAAATTAAAAAAAAGAGGATCTATAAAAAAAAGAGACATGATAAAGAAAAAGAAAATGAGATCGAGAAAAACAATTTACCTTGCATGCCAGAGAGCAAAAATAATAAGGACCCACAAGGTTTCTTTGACATATCTTACAAAGATAGTCGCTACTGCAGCCAATTATACCAATCGTCTTCTTAGTAGGTTGGGAATAAGGCCTCTTGTTTATGAATACAACTGTAAAGTTGCTAATCACATACGTTTGGATTCCTAGAATATCCAAATGTTTGTAAATTTCAGTTGTCTTAACGACATTTGTATAAGATGATCTCCTTACCTGATTTGTAATTGCAAGAATAAAAGTTCAAATTTACATCCCAAAGTAAAAAAAAAGTTATAGAAAACTATTTGAATGTAACAAAAATTAAATAAAGAGAAGTGGATATCACATAAAGATACGTAGATTATCGAGATATTATATAGATCTAGCTATGCCTTTAAAGAACACTCACTTGGATTAGTCGATGATCTTTGTGATGAGATTTTATGCAAGATCCGCAAAATGGATTGTCATTGCACTCGAGACAAAACATGTTGCGTTCATTTTTTGACTCATTCAGGTGAACTTCACATGATGTGAAGAAGGCCGTGATTGCAAGCAAATTTTTGAGCCAGGGCACAAACATCATATCCTAAGTGACAAAAACAACGATTGTAATAAGAAAAAAAAATAAAAGAATTAAAATTGACATTTTAATTGAAGTGAGTATGCTTTACCATTCTGCCAGTGTTGAGAGTTGA
>Ga0315915_1008780_pt1 | contig 11702 bp, 3 predicted proteins | sample MpolbnodulesMG_FD_207738 | JGI IMG/M metagenome (GOLD analysis project Ga0315915, IMG submission 207738) | Medicago polymorpha root nodule microbial communities from Los Angeles, California, United States - branched nodules | ecosystem: Host-associated > Plants > Roots > Nodule | place: USA... | reverse complement strand
ATGAGCTATTATTGGCTCATTTACTTTAGAGTTTACTTGCTTCCTCTATGGTAGCAAGATTAATGATTTTTTTTTATTGTCTGACTTTTATTAATGATTTTTTTTGGTAGATACACCATCCGTTTAACAATACTTGTCGCTTTTGAGAAATTTACACATACCAAGAAATCAAATAAATTTTATTATTTTTTATGAAATTATGTGTGTTTTTCAATAATACCCTTAACCATTTATTATTTCATTCTATTATTTCTCTCTATAATAAATAAGTAAGGGTATTATTGACAAGCTAATAATTAATGTTGTATTGAAACTTTAAAGTGACAACTAATGTGAAACAAAATTATTCTCCAAAAACGACTATTATTGTTAAACGGATGGAGTATATGAAATGGAAAAATCATCATAAACTCACACACACAAAGTGGAGGTATCAGAGTTCGAACTCCCGTCATGACATCCAACCTAACAATTTCTACATTTTTGTTAGTTGAGCTGGGACTTATGAGACAAAGTGTGAAATGTCTAATCATATAACTTAATCAAAATTAAAATTTCATAAAAACAATTATTCGTAATTTATTTCTTCAAAAAAAATTATTCGTAATTTATACGCATTAGTGTGATAAAAAAAAGGTAACACATGGTTCATCTAAACGCTAGTGCATAGATTGTTCGTCTAAACGCTAGTGCATAATAAGATATTTAAAATATAAGTAAATGGATGTTATTAAATGACACAAGATGTTTAAATTATATGAAAGTTATTGTATTATATATACGATAATACAACATGATTCAAAATTTGTAAAAAAAAGTTATTCTATAGTTCGTTGGTTTCAAAATGAGCGTCTCTTTAGCAAAAGAATAATTGGTTTCAAAATAAATGTCATCTTCACTTTTCAATGTAAACTTTTACAATAATGCCCTTTAATTAATGTTGTGTACACTACTTCCAAAGTAAGATAATATACTTTTGTGGGAAATACACCAATAATTGATAGGGGTAATTTAGTAAAGGCTAAATTGTTCTTTGGGTCCTTTAACTATTTTTTTTTATCAATTTGGTCTCATAATTAATTTTTGGTCCGTTTTAGTCCTTTAAGTTCATCTCCGTTGCACATTTTAGTCTCTTCTGTCAAATGGTTAACCCCGAATTTCTAAAGTGAACCAACATTATAGGTGGTCCACAAAAAACCTTAGTAATATTTTTAATCTCAGCCGTTTGAACATTTTTATCAATGAAACAACCATTATGTCATGCATGTCTACGAGTTCTGACTATGTACCACCAACACTTAAGCTTTGTTTGATAAAAATAACGGATAGCTGATAAGGTAGTTGATAGTTTAAAGCTGATAGTGGATGACTGATAGCTGATTACTGATAAGTTAATTGAAGTGTTGATAGATATTTAGCAAGTGTACCAAAAACTATCGAAGTAGTAAAGAAAAGAACGTATCCACGAGGACTGTGTTAACTTCAATAAAACAGTAGCGTTATTATTTAAGATGTGTAAAAGTTATGTTGTTGCCATAGGCAGTTGATTTGGTTTGATTGCATAAAATTTAAATAAAAAAAAGTAACGACTTGATTAGAAAATATGAGAGAGATGAGATCAGGTCTTTCGAATCATCTGTTTTCCATAATTGGTATACTGCACCTATTTCTTATGAATGATTCTCTAGTTTTACGATGGTTAACAAAATAGCTCAAATCAATCCCTTGACTTAGGACCGTCTTCTCCGATTACAGCCCCTAATTCCTTAGGTGGTCTAATATTCTTTGAAGGTTTTAAGAACGTTAACTTAATATCACAAATAAACGATTATCCATTCCTAGACTAACCATTTTTATTTGAACAATTCAATTAGGTCTAAGTTGAAAGCTAGACTCAGTAGTCATTCATTCTCACGAAATCATGTTTATATTTGATCAGGATATAAAAAGCATTAAGAACAATTGATCAATTGAATAAAAACTAGATTGTCATTCACAATAGATAGAGTTTCACAGCAACATGTTTCAATTAGGGTTACACAGACTCATCTCAGACCTAATCTCTAAGATATTTAGCTACTCTTAATTGAGTTTACAAATAGCATAATCAATGAAAGAATTAAAACATACATAAACTGGTAAAGAATGGAGGAAATCGCCCCTTTCTTCAGTCTCCAGGCCTGCAAATCGCACTTTCTCTCTCCAAAATGTGTAACCCTTGTTTTCAAACCAAGCTTCAGCGTATATAGGCTTAGAAATTCGCCCAATCGTGTCACGTTTTTAGTAAAACGTGACACGTTTTGCCTTGTATAACAAACCATCCAAATTAGGGTTTCCAGAATCGTGTCACGTTTTGATAACCGCGACACGTTTCTCTCAATGTCGAATACATGTTTTTGGCTCTGTGGAATCGTGTCACGTTTTAGTCAAATCGTGACACGTTTTTTATCTTGCTTCAGGTCTTCAGTTTTTCCTTTTTTTTTTTTTGCATTGTATCATGCTCAATCTAGCTGTGACTCCAATATTCTTCAGAAAATTACATTAAAAATTACCTAATGAGGATATGTCATCAAGTGTATGGTAAAATTTAAAGGTGAGAAAAACACAAGGGGGTTGAATTGTGTGAGTATTTTCTTCGATTTCTTCTTCTAAGTGTTAAATACAAATCAGGACAGAGTCTGATGTTGCAAATTCTGACTCAAAGTCTGAATGCAGCGGAAATATAGAACACGCAGATAAATGATAAAAAAGTCAGAGAGAGAAGAAAGATACAAAGCAATTTATATTGGTTTCTCCTACAAAATAGAAGTAGTGCAGTCCCCTTGCACTTCTAAGGGATTTTACTATAATCAATCTTGATTACAATTCGCTCAAGGACACACCAAGAGACTTCTCAATGCTCAAGCACGCAACAAGAGACTTCTATGCACTAGGACTCTACCTAAAGACTTATTTTGCTCAAGCACCCCTGCAAGAGACTTTCCAATCTCTTTCTGATGCTCCTCGTATGTTTCTTCTTCATTATAAGAGTTTCTGCACACTTGAATATATGTTAGCATACAAATTATTAGTGTTCTAGTAAATTTGGTTGTGATAATTTGAAAGACCTTTTTTTTTGACTGGTGGGATGTTTTGGTGGATCTGTTGGCTGAATTATAATTACATTGCTAGATCAGATTGTTGTCTTTTTGAGAAAAAAAAAATTATGTACATTACCTAATAGAACAATATATGTACTAGTTTAATTTACATAAAGTAATATATTTGTTTCATCTACGATTTGAACATGTCTTTAACATATATTTCTAAACTTGTGGTATACTACTCAGGTTAACCATTTTAATGTACATTCATAAGCAATTTTTATTTCATTTACATATATATGAAAGTTGATAATCCAATCTCATTGATTGAATAAAGTTATTATAAAAGTTAAAATGCTAGAAAATTTATTATAAAAGCTAGAATGTTAAGAAGACCACACACAAGTAGTGGTACAAAGAAACACAAGAAAACAACTTCTTTTATCTCAGTTGCTTCTCCATATTCTTTTGTTTATGATTATGTAGAAAGAAATATCACAGATATTTTTGCTCAAATTTCATGAACTTAAAGTTCTAAGGTACAATCACTTTGAAAGTGTACATACTTTCATCATCGTCTAGGATTCCGCATGACAATATAAAACTCCATATCCCCTCAGTGCTTAGTAAATCATCAATAGATTTCGGCTTAAAATAGAGACAGGCCAAGACAACTGAGTCTGGGACGGTCGACAAGTTATTTATTGAAATGCATAACTTATGTGGCTTTTGTGAGATAGTCTATCTATATGAGAAAGAAGTGGGACCGCTTCATAGAGTTCAAGGGTTTGACTCTTAAATTCTTGTGAAAAGGATAAACGACACAAGACCTTAACTAAGTGTCATTTTTGTAATTCGATCAATGGTTCCAAGATTTCATGTGTGATTTATACACATTTTTTCTAATGAATCGTTGGCTCAAAACTTGCCTACCATTCTATTTGGGGATGAAAACTTAACATATTAAGAAATAGTTCAAATCGTGAGATACCATTATCTGAAACCATGAGATTTTCATAATAATGGATTTAGATATATTTTTTTAAAATTGTGAGGGATTGTGAGAAGAATTTTTAAAATATAGATTGGAAAGTTGCAATGATTGAATAAAGATCTTTTAGGGAAAGGATATATTGCTTGATTATTGAAGCAACCATTGTGTCTATCAACGAAGAAACTCTTCTAAAGAGTTGTTTCTCTTCACCAAAATGATATAAGTTTCTCTATAATAGACACTTTAGAGGCAGAAAAGGATATAGAACATCATATTCTTACGAGTCAAAATTCTGTCAAATATTTAATACATAAAGACGATAGATGTAAAATTTTGATAACAATACGTAATAAAATAATATAATCTAAGTAAACCAAGTAAAATTTTGATAACAACATGTAATAAAACAATCTTAGAAGAAAGTAAACTAAGGGATATTTATTCAAAAAAATTAAAAGAAGAAGATAGAGATATATAATAGAAACTAAACTATGATTCGAAATAACAAGTGTTGTTCAAATATATATATATATATTTTAAAAAAGAAAGTGTTATATTCAAAAGATGTTGTACTCTAAGATAGTGGATTATAAATGTTTAGAAGATATTACTAGTTGTAAACAACTGCATGTTCATAACAATATAGAAGATACACATTAATAAGATTTTCAACTGCATGTGCATAACAATTGGCAGTGAGAAAAAATTTACGTATGCAAAATACTAAATCACAACCAACATAAAAAATTGACAGTAGGCAATATTAAACAGCATATTTTAGACTAGGACGATGCGACCAATTCCCAAGGCAGACAAGAGTTTTAAAATACAGTTTGCACAGTGTAGGGGATTTGTGCAGCAACTAGTAAGGATCCTCTCAATTTCTCAAAGATGAAATGGAAAGTTTCATTATATAGTTTTGTATCAAATAAATGCTTAATATGTCACAAATATTGTATCAAAAAAAGGTCAGATAAAACTATAGCAACTTTCATTTCTTTTCAAGGAAATGAAAAGGACCCTGACTCAGGCAAGGTACAAATAACCACTAGTTCCGACTAAAGAATGTTATATCACTAGTTCAAAAATTGTGGACACCATTGGCATTCACCAAAGCAACCCGCAATCGCACAAAAGACATACTAGATTAGAGGCATAAAAAAAAAACTGCAAGAAACAACATCAAAAAAATGCATTCAACAACATCAAATAAATTAGCAGATATAAATTAAATCAAATGAGATAATGTCAACCAACTATATAAGGTACCATTTACTCAAAAATTCTTTCAACAGAACAACAAATCCATAGACCACAAGACAACTCGGTTCCAACAAAGGTTTAAAATTCAAAATATAGAGACATTATCAAACCAAATAACCCAAAATTTCACTAAAACAAATCTCAAAAAGCAAAATAGCTCCATCACTAATCTCCCTTCTTCCTGAAAGAGCATCCTTCTGTTAATCTTGCTTTGCCACCGGTAGGTTGGCACAACACCGTTTGACAGTTGCCACAAACTACGACAGTTTGGGAGTGACTGAATACAGTTGTTCTGCATCCAATAAATGAACCAATATGAACAAACTAATCAAATAAAAATGGTTCTATCATCAATTTGTTTCATTGTTTCATCAAAAAAGTCACTTTTATTAGTTAAAAAACAAATTATCAATTATAATAACAAGATACTATTGAGTAGCTATGGAGAAAAAGCTATAACTATTGGGTTAAATATGATTTTATACTCTGCAGTTATCCCTCTGAAATTTATATTTTAGTTGCTGTAACCTACAAATCACAACACTACATGATCTTCCTATCTTGGTCACTAAAAGAAGATAGAAGGGCCAAGAAGTGAAAATGTCAGTTTTAAAAAGACTAAATTCATATTTAAGCCTAAGAAAGTTTTATAATCATTGTCTAACTTAATTCTACAGTTCTACTGTATATGGAAAATATAAAACAAATATATTTTCTATTCAAACATGGATAGAAAGACAATGAAAAATTCAATTTTAAAGGAACAACAATCATAATTACCCTAAAAAGTTTTATAATCATGATAATAAGATTAATTCAACAGTTCTGCTTATCGTGTGTTTGGTTCTATAGTGGCGTGAATTAATTTTGATTGAATTGATTTTGGATAAAAGTGAGTTGAATGTTAAGTGATTTATGTTCGGGATGTATTTGTGTAAAAGTGTATTTGACAATAAATTTAAGGTTAAAACCATTTGTAGCCAAAAACTACAAATTCAAGCTGTGTAAAATCAATTCTACAAGCAAAATCAATTCTCCTAAATTGATTTTCCTTGCGTAATTGATATCACAATCCTCTTGTAGAATTTGATTGCAAAAATTATCAAATCACTTTTGTTATATGAATGAATTCAAACATAAATCACTTTTGTTATATGAATGAATTCAAACATAAATCACTTTATCTACAAAGTCACAAGTAGTTAGAATCAATTTTCCAAAATCAAATCACTCGAGATCAATTTCCACAAAACCAAACACACTTAATCTAAAAAATGAAAACAAATCCCTTTTCAGTTATGCCTATGTTAAATCTGCAAATAGGTTTTGATAGGTACTTACATATTGAAGCAACCTTGACATTTGACATCCTACAAATAAATCCAAAAAGAATAAAAAAATAAGATTACAAATCAACATTAACTAAGTCTATAACACAGTTAAAGAAAATCTGTAAAATAGAATAATTACCATGAAGAATGAATTTGGAGATTGAACAAGTCGCTTAAGCTTATGCTTCCTCTTCTCAAGCTCAGCGGGTGGATTCAACAAATCAATATCATTTTGAAGAACCTGAAAACGAGATCAAAATCAGAATCAGAATCTGTTTGAAAAACGCAGAACAGAAAACAGTGGAGAGAGAATGGATTTACCATTTTGCGCCGTTCGGATGAGTGATGACAGTAAACCCTAGATACTGGAAATAGATGGAGGCGCTGGGTGTATGAAGCTGGATTTCTGAAAGGTTGGTTTATATATGAAGGGTGTGTATAGTGTGTAGAGTGTATTTGCCGTTGGATTATAAAAGGTTGTTGATCTCAGCCATTGGTTTTGTCTTGTCCACAATGCGCAGCGTATGGACCTTTAGGGCAACATCCCTTCTCTATATTGACTTTTCTACCCCCGTCCCACACTATATTTGCGTGGCACTCCTAATACCAACTCTGTTATATTTGTAATTTCACAGCCTCGTTATAACTTGATAATTTGATAGTTTACTCGTGTTTCATGTTTATAGCGCAACTACTCGACGTTGTTATTGGCACATAGGCACGTTTTAAGGAGGTAATGCGCACATGGAAAAATACATGAAATGCTGCGAAAGAGAAAAAATCAGGGCAAACATGGGGTATCGCGTACTCTCAACAATATGGAAGAACCATGCGGTACCCGCGTAATTAGTCGAGCAAGCTAAATTTTGTAGACCACAGTGTTTTGCTTATAAATACAAGAATAATGTTGTTTATCGCGAAAACAGCTTTCTTGAAATTATCCCGACCGTTACCTTTTTATTGTAGCACCTCCATGTATAGCAAGTGGGTCCTACTTTATGTCTCTTTTTTTTTTTTTTGCTACAGCTGCATTTTATACTCGTGAGATATTCTTGAAAAATTTGCTCAGGACAAATAGCACTGCTGTAAATACAGTACTTGTACAATTCTCGAACACATAAATAAATTAAACAAGCCTTTTATGCAATTTAACCTTTTATCTTTGTTTACCTTTAATGTATTTCTTAGTTCAGTAGCTCAAGAAACACTCAAACATCGTAATTAACACTTTTTTTAATAGTTAAGAAACTCATAGATAAGGGTTTTTGGGCCATGAGAGGGAGGCTCTTCGGGTTGGATTGACGCGTTGAGATAAAATGAACCACGCAAGTGGGTTAGACACTGTATTTTTACCCAAAACCTTAAGGCATTGTGTCTACTAGGTACATGGGTATATCAGGTATATATTCCTCAATCTTAACTCTTTCATTCAATGTGAGGTTTTAACTCACATTTGACATATCATAACATTTCTTCCCTCAAGTGTGACATATATCATTTTCTCTTAAATGTAGGCCTTATGCGTCTGCGATTCAACACCAGTAATCAAATTACAATCCACTTGGGACCTTTTTGAAGTGACATGAAGATGATGTATTATTCAATATACTTGAACAACATACAACACTACACAAATTGTCAAGAAGATGATGCTAGAGAAGTTCAACTCGAGAAGCTTCAAAACTTCCTAAGCCAATTGCATCAATGAAGATGATGCTAGCAAACTGTATGAAGCAAGATCAATATCAAATCCAAATAAAAACAACAAATTGATGAAAGAAACTCGAAAACATATTCAAAATCAATTCATAGGTCTTGAAACAAACTCAAGAACAACAACCAATGGAGAAATCAAAACTCGATCAACAAGCGAGAACAAAAAATCAGGAAACTAAGATCTCGAATCAATGAAAATAAGTGTCGATAACATGGAAAAACAGAGAAGAAAGAACGATTTACACAAGCAAATAAGAATCATCATCGAAATAGTGAATAGGGAATCAAAGTCAAGAAACCAGAATCAAATTGAACCCTAAAATTTGGATGAGACCAAATCGAAGCAAATATTTCTTACTTTGAATTTGAAACATTGACAAAATACGAGAAAGAAAAATAAAAGAATCATCAACTTAATCATAAGAAACAAATTGCACAAAAAATAATATTTTTCTCGAGAAAGCAAAGAAAAATGAAGGGGGAAAATAATAATGAATGAAAATTAAAATAAAAAAAAGGATTTTTATGTGGTAGAAAAAATCATTTAAATGGATACCAAACATGCTCTAATATCACGATAAGAAACATGGCATCAAAGATAGTAGAGAATATGCTCAAAAGTATATTATGTTCATAGGGTAGCACTTTAGTAACATCGGCCAATCATAATTTTATAAATGGTTTTCTATGTCACCCAAGTGTTATCTATAAACTAATAGTTAAGCACTAATTTCTAACTAGTAAATGACTACAAAATACACCCAATAGAGAGGATCCACATCTAAAATTTTAATGCCAAGATTGAAATGAATTAACCAGAGACTCGACACGAAGATGAGGGAAAACTAATCAAATTTAAACTAGTGGCTCAAATCATATTACTAGTCAACAATGACACAATCATACTCGATGAGATGCATGCAACTAACATCTCTGAAATCTTAATACACACATAAGTAAAAGTTGAGTTTTAGCGTTGTACTCATTTCTTAGCATTCAAATTAACTATATTGATTTATTTCATTGGTGGAATATAGATATTATTTGTTCTACTCATTTTCTGTGACAAATAATGGTATAGTCAAATACATCCTAAACAAATAAATTACTTCCATCAATGTTTTCAGCTCTTGTGCAAGGCTGGTTCTTAGATTTTTAGTGCCTTAGACGAATTAATAAAATTATATCCTGTTAATTATTTGAATGTCTTTCTTCTTGTATTTTTTTATTGCAAAAGATTAATTCATAATCAAGGTTTTTTAAAAACATATTTTCAATATAATTAATCAAAGCAATTTAAAAATAAATATATCTATGTAGTACTAACTACTACATAAAAATAATAATTTTGGTGCCCCTGTGAACATGGTGCCCTGGGCTCCCGCCCCTTGAGCCCGCCCTCAGGGCCACCCATGCTCTTGTGATAACCAACAATGTTCCTTCCAAAACTGAGTTCAGAAAAATTAAAATTAGATGCAGTAATTATAGTTCAGGTTCAACCAACTCTATCATCAATGTCTCGAGCTTAGTTGGGTCTAATTCAAATGCGATGTATTGGTGGTCTCTCAGACTCAGTCTCTTTAGTTGTGGATCCTCTTTATTGGATATCTTAATACAAATATCAGATAGAGCAACACTTGACTACATTACCAAGACATACATAAGTAACAAAATGTAGTTACAGTTAAGCTAAATTCATTCTTATGGTTGAAATCAAAACATGTTTCCTTCAGTTACAATTATCATGACTGGTGGAAACATCTGTTTCCTTGTATGTGCATAATTATGTAGTTTAGCTTCTTTGTTCGATTGGTGCTTTCTTTGAGGCACCTTGACTTTGTAAATATTTCCTGGTCACTACAAGAAACATTGAAGTTAGCTAGGATCCACATTTTAAAATTTTAAATTTTTGGCGCAATATTTTGAATTTCAAATTGAATTTCGGATTTTATTTTTAATTGTTTCAAAATATTTTAAATTGAATTTTAAATATTGTTTTTTATTTTTAATTGTCACATCGACTGAACTGTGACAGTGGTGGCAATTTTTGTAGGAACGTTTCCTAGGCAATTTTCCTAGGTGTTTCCTACCTAATAGCTTCCTCAGTGGGACCTCGGAAACTTCCTAAGAAAGCCTGCATACCTAGGAATTTTGCTTCTATTCTTAGGAAATGTTTCCTAGCTAACTTCAATGTTTCTTGTAGTGGGTGTTTCCCCTTGCACACCTTGTGTGGGGGTGTAACTCAGCTGTTTATAATATATCTCATTTTAATTTGTTAAAAAAAAAGTAACAAAATGTAAAAAAAAATAAATAAAGAGTACATTTTTTTTAAGTAAATGATATGCACTTTTACATCTGTCATTTTCATTTAGGGTTATAACCAAATAAATGTTGCTCGATGAGATATAAGAATATTATTCAGAGTCGGAGATTACCTTGAAAAATCATTTCTATCCTCTTTCCATTTTCTGTTTGTTCTACTAGTGACCCTACTAATAACTAATAAGAACCAGGTAAGAACATATATAAAAATACATAAAGATAGAACAATTATATATTCAAGCCCTTTTCCTTAGAATTTTGATATAGAAACAAGTGGCCAGTTAGAATGTGTCAAAATTTGAAGAGGCTTTTGTTATGTGGACTCAGTTTTTACCCATATCCAACCAAAGCACACTAAACTTTTTTTCTTTATTTCTTCCCCTTATCTTTTGGATTCTCAGAACCTAAAGTGAGCCATTCCTCTAAAACCTTTGCTTTTACCTTCCTCCTATTTTTGCATCGGCAGGCAAACATACATGCATCCCTTGCGAATTTGAATTATTCAATACTCTAAAAATTAAGGCTTAAATGCACTTTTGGTCCCTTATATTTACCAACGTAGCGATTTTGAATAAGGGTATAAGGATCATTAAGGCACGTTTGGTTGAAGGATTGGAGGAGAGGGATACAGCTGATTATCACTGTTATTTTTATAAATAAAAAAAATTCTCAATGTAGCCCAAAAATACCTCCCCTGACAAAGGTATTATTGGAAAAACAAACACAAGTCTCACATAGAAAAAATATAAGATAGGATATAAAAATTTATAAAGAGAGACACATCTCACCTTTATTATAAGTCAGTTTTGTAAATAAAGTTTACTTTGTATAAAAAAATCTAAGAGGAACCACTAAAGAAAAATCCAATTAATTTTTGGCTTAAATGCACTTTTGGTCCTCTATGTTTATCGTCGTAGCGATTTTGGCCCCCTAACAAGAAAAATGCAATTTTAACCCCCTAATTTTGTCATGTTTAGGGAAATATGCTCTTTT
>Ga0315915_1008778_pt1 | contig 11702 bp, 6 predicted proteins | sample MpolbnodulesMG_FD_207738 | JGI IMG/M metagenome (GOLD analysis project Ga0315915, IMG submission 207738) | Medicago polymorpha root nodule microbial communities from Los Angeles, California, United States - branched nodules | ecosystem: Host-associated > Plants > Roots > Nodule | place: USA... | reverse complement strand
CTTGGATTTGGAAATTAAAGCTGCCGGAAAAATTCAAGTTTCTTTTTTGGTTAGCCTGCCACGACTCTGTCCCTACTTTTTTTTTTGTTCAACCATAGAAATATTGCACCTTCATCTACTTGCTCACATTGTGGTCTTGATGACGAGATTTTCCTCCATTGTGTTCGTGATTGTAACTTCTCTCGAATCATTTGGCAACATGTTGGCTTCCATCATGTAACTTCCATGATGCAAATTTCTACTCTAATATGGATGCAAATTTAATCCGGATTGAATCCGGATTTTCTTCATTTCAACATTAGCTTCTCATATTGCTCATATGTGATAGCTGGTACACTAACTTTATGATCATCAGATGCTGGATAGTTTTCGACATATGATTAGCATCCTCCTTTGCAATATGATTAGCAGATGCTGAGTTATAATTCTTCTGAAGATGTGGTGGAACTCCATGTTTCGTCCAACATGTTTCAACAATGTGATTGTTCCTACCATAAAAAGTGCATACACAAACACCATTCTTGGAATTTGATCCTTGAGAGTATGATTTTATAGAGTTATTGCTTTTGAACTTTCTTGAATCAGCATAGTTGATTAAAACTGAATCTTCACTAGCATGAGCAAAATTTCCTTGCCTTTCATGTTGTAAAACCATAGAAAATATTTTGTTCATAGGTGGGAGAGGATCCATTAACAAAATCTAAGACTTTACCATAGAAAAGTTCACATTCAAACCAGTAAGAAACCTGATTGCATAAAGAAAAGCGTGATTGTGTCTAGCATTTCTCATAAAATCACAAGAACAACGTACCCTACAAGTGTAGTTAGGTACATGCATGTAAATCTCGAGTTCCTCCCACAAAATCTTCAACTCAGAGTAGAAAGAAGTAACAGACTTAGAATCTTGTTGCGAAGAGTAAATTTCTTGCATTAATTTATAAATTTGTACCAAATCACTTTGTGCAAAACTCTCTTCAAATCACTCCAAACATCACATGCATTTTCCATGAAAACAATTGATTGTGCAATTGAAGGAGAGACTGAATTCACAATCCAAGAATGAACTAACATAATGCCGCGATTCCACGCACAAAAGGTAGGATCAAAGGTGTCAATAACCGGAGGAATTGTTTAATCAACAAATCCAAACTTCATTTTTCCCCCTAAGGCTCTACACATAGAACAAGTCCAAGAATGATAATTGGAGCCATCAAGAACCGGAGAAACAATTACAGATGAAGGACCGTCACTGGGATGATCAAAGTAGGGACTGGATCGATCAAGGAGAACCTTGTTCCAGAGGTTGAAGGAGCATTGTTGGTACGAGGCGCCAGAGATGAAAGCTTACGGAAGAAGCACTTTCAGATCGAAAGGCTCATGATACCATATTGTTATTTTCGTGTTTTAAAAATAAGAAACTACTACCGAAGAAATTACCGGGTTGAGTCACGACCAGGTCTCTCTCTTTAAAACGTTTCACGGCACTACCCAAGTTTGTGCAAGGTAGACTAACAACCGTGTCGCCTCCAGGATAAAACAGCTCATATCATTGTTCAATTATGTATTGCACAGTATGTAATTGTTCGAGAATATACACCTCAAAATATGGCTTAATCGTTCGATTAAAACCACTCAATATGGTACGTGGCCACTCTTATCGAAACCGAAGGGACAAAAAGGAGTAAAAGCAGAAGAAGGACTCGTCAACACAAGTCGAAGGTGGGAGAAGAGAGGAAAAGCACATGAATCATCAGTTGTGAATTTCGGTGTAAAGAATGAGTGGGGGGAGCTCTCCTTTTATAGGCCGGTCGGACGGACGGCGGCGTCGCACGTGATATATATGTTTTTCTAAGCGCTCACCCGTTCGCAAAAGTGGGTACCCCAAGGACACACCCTTGGAGGTCATCCCACCCTTATATAAACACTTGCTAGTTGGTGTGGCTCACCAATGTGGGACATTTTTAAGCCACACACTAGTTCTTACATAGTGTTTTCTATCCAACTTTTCACTTGTATTAACTAGTGTTCCAACACATATTGAGTAAACAGAAACGTGATAGAAAATCAAAGAAAGCATGAGACAGAATGAGAGAATTTCACATTCACTTGTAACTGAAGCTATTACATGTATATATAGTTTGTTAGTGAAGGATCATGATATGCTATTGTAATCTCTACTTCAGTCTATCATAACAAACTTCTTCTACAATTCAGCTAAGTTAGTTACTACTAATAACTAACTCTAAATCTGCCTAAGCTTCAATTACTTGTAGCACAAGTAACTAAGGAACATGGTGCTCATCTTCTTCATTGTTGCGTAAACTACCTTATATTTCTTTTGTATTATGTTTCAACAAATAATAATATCTTTGAGGGTTTTCGTGTATGTACCCACTCACCTCTTTGTACTTTTTACCATTTTAAAAATATTTATTAGGATGCTGCACATTGATATTATTTTGTAGAGGGTACCAACAAATTGTATTTCTAATTTTTGTTTAAAAAACACGGGTTCATTATTTTTATTTTTTTTACAGAAGTAAAGTTACTACATTTCATTTAAAGTAATAGTAGACAATAAGATGGGATTCCAATAAAAATGCAGAAACTAACATAGTATGGAGTAGGTGTCTACAATCATAAATAATTGCGCTATTGAGCCATCTAAAGATGAGAAATGGTTGAGAAAACTATTTATGTCAGATTGTTTATTGAGCCATCTAAAGAGACAAACATGACACATGAATATATGTAACAGACCAAATAATTTCTTGCTATCCATAAGATCTAAATAAAAGACAATATAAATAAACTGATAAATGATTTTTTCTATATCTTTTTTACATTAAAAAGAGAAGAAAAAAAATATGACTCAGTTTCTTAAGTTTGTTTATGGTATGATCATTTTGATTTTTCTATTTTTTGTTGTAAGGGACGTAAGCGCTGGTATGCCATTTCTCTCATCGTTTTCAAATTTTTGCTTTCTCTTGTACAAACCTTTTCATCCCCCTTTGCTAATATTGATTACTTCTTGTTATACATTTCAGCACCACCTGTGTACTGTATTGACGATGAAGATTGTTATGATTTGTGTACTCCTCCTTTGATAGAGATTTGTACTAATTATCAATGTATATGTCTGAAACGGTTCTAATTAAGTTGAAAATTAATTATATCTTACTTTTAAGCCGAAGTTTATTTACACATCATAATATAAGCCCATTTTAACCTAAGGAATAGTCACCCTTGCATGACGATGGTGGTGCTAACTACTAACCCCACTAAAAAAATGGTTATTTTATACGATCATCTTCAAATTTCGTTGGCTCTAAATTAGTCGGAGATCTAAAGCAACAATATTGTGTGAAATTTCCCAGAGAGATCAAAAGAATTTAATATGAACTCAAAGACTGTGATGGATTTTGAAAATCTCGACGGTCGTGAAGTGAACGAAGGGAACAAAGATAAATCACTTTACATATAACCAAACATGAACTCAATCTCTTTTAAGAAGCATGAATGAATTAAACATGATGTTTTTATCATTGATGCAGTAAACATGTAAATTTCTCATCAATCAAACAAAAAACATAGACAAATCATTCTCACTACATTAAAATAAATACGCTAGAAAATATCTGTTATTGAATAAAATACAAATGATGCAATAACCAAATCATAATTTGCTAAGATTCAAACATACAAAATATGATACAATGAAAGTAAAAGCTGCAGATAGGTGTTCCATTGCTTCCCTTCAACTCAGCCAGCGGGTGAGTTGCAGTCTCGCAGCAGCAACGATCTACACGACAAACTGGTAAATTTGCAGCAAGGCAACAGCTTGAGTAGGAAAAGTGTTGCATAAAGTCTAATGTTGACCGATGTTTGAAAATCGTTTAAAATTTCGACAACGAATGATCATCATCGCTATTAAGTAGAAGTTTAAGATCTTCCATGTCCTTATGGTTGAGACAGGGACCTTATCACCGTTGATTCGACAAAAACAAGATAAAACAAATATAAGTTGAATTTTAAGACACTAACATTTGTTTTTCTTCTTTTTTGCTGATCTAGTTGTGATTGAGTCACTCTCGGTTCTGAGGACAAGTAATATTATGAATTGTTACTTACAAGGAACCGACATCGGTTGTTCCTCAAACTATTTTAAAGCAACGATCCACCATAGACCATTCAAGACATTTCTCCACCCTATACAAGTCTCCTTGCAACAATGCTATGACTACCATTTATTTCCTCCTATTCTATTCCTAATTTTTATTTCTCTATCCTTTCCATTGACCTTAAGTCTCTTGTACACAATAAAAATTGACCAATACACACTAGAGTGCAAGAAGTTGAATACATGCACCATAACTAAGTTGAAAGTTGAAGTTGCAGAGGTAGGAGATATCAACCTCATATTATAGACATAACAGTATGCAAACCAAAAAATTGGTGTGAACAATAAACCACCTATTAATCCACTTGGTGTCAAAAGATATATTGTCATGGTTGATAACAAAAGTGAAAGTGTATTCAAAATTGACAAGGTAAAAAAATCACCTTCAGAAATAACTGATTTACCAATTTCCTTAGAATTCAAAGAAGTGGTGTTTTTCACATTGTTATTGTCTCCTGCATTACCTTGATAAACTCCACCAGGGGGACTAAGTGCTGATTGATATGTAGCAGTTGCAATAAGAGTAGCAACTATTAGAAAAGCGTTGCGTTGTTCCTCTGATATATCTTTTCTAATGCGTAGTATATAAATTAACATTTTATCCAAAAATCTGACATTTGATCTTAATTTATCTTCAAGTTTAGAGACATCTTTGACTTTTGAGCTTGGTTTTGCTCCAGCACTTAGTAATATACCCTTGATTGCGGCGCTTTCTGCTACGTCTAATGCCGTTGAGTTTTCTGAATTCTTTGCATTCAAATTTATCTTGGTCTTTACCAACAGTCGAAGCGCCTGTGGATAAAATAGTTGTTATCGATCATTTCTTTAACCGATAACTAAATCTTTGCAAGCTAGTAATAGTTTTAAAAGTCTGTAACAACATCTCAGGCCTCAGCCTCAATTTAGAACTAACATATCTGTTATGTCTTTTCTTTCATGTGCTTCCAATAAAGACTGACATATGAACAACATAAATTATAGGACAAATAAAGAGATATAAAGGGGACATGTTAGAAAAATGGATCTTCTTAGGCAAAATGGGTTCAGCCTGATGGGACAATCCATATAGTCCTAGTTTTTTGACGGGGCGAGTTGAGAATTTGAACTGTCAGACATGCCCTCCCCACCTAAACCGCTAAACAAACGAGACATGGTTTCCCTCAACAAAAAAAACGAGACATGGCGGATAGGCTCCTTTCACCATCTTTGTTCAATCATACCATAGTTATTCATCAAAAACAAAAATAAAATATACTAAATAGAAGGTTACCTTTAAGTCATTGTTTAGTGCTGAAATGTGCAAAACCGTGTTTCCTTTCTCATCCTTATAGTTAAGTATTAATTTCTCCAACTCCCTAGCACCTCTCTGGCGATTCGTCTTCAACCAACCAACCAACACATGAAGAGCCTCATACTGATCATTTTTCACAGCAATATGAAGTGCAGTCTCACCACTCACAGTAACATCTTCAATAGAATTTGGACAAACAAATAAAAAGTTGGCTAAAAGGTCAATTTCTCCATTCTGACAAGCAAGATGAAGAGGAGTTAAACCTTCCCTTCCTTTGATTCTAACAATTTCCTTATTCATGTCGACAAATCGAAGCACCATACTCTTTTGATTGTTTTGCATGGCAAGGTGGATTGGACTGAACCCTTGTTGATTTAGCTTCCAAGCAAATGAAGGTTTCAATCTCATAATTTCAGTGGCAAATTGGACATGTCCTATAGATGCAGCTATATGTAGAGGAGTTTCAACAAATGGTATGAAATCTATATATTCTAAAACATATGGATCCTCCTCAATTAGTGTATAGAGAAGGTTTATATCACCTTCTAGAGTTGCAACCTTCACTTTGTAATCAATATCATTCATTGTGTTCATGTTTGAAGTTGTAATAATTATGTAATTATATTAGATTAGGTATGGAGCATATTCATAGCTCTTAAATAAGCATCCACAAGAACATTTCTTGTTTCACACGTCATGTTTTATTTGATTTTTTTAGTAGGAATTGAATTCGGTATCCATGTGTATCAATCATTTTTGCTACGTACTAGTTTATTTCATTTAATTGAAGGTCAAAGGAATATATATGCCTTCCACTTGCGACAACACAAGCTATGAATATATGAGGAAGAAACCTTAATATAAACTAACATCTTTGATTACACTAGGTTTTATTTTTTTAGTTTTTATAGGAGATTGGACTATGTCTTATCTTATCATTTGTGTCACATATGTCATAAATTACTAATATAATAATAATTGACATGGAATTATTTTCATTTGTTTATTCATTTATTTTGAATACTAAGACAGTCCTTTAAAACTATTACAATACCTATCAACGAAAAGACAAATTTGGGTTTTGACATTATCCAAATTGAAATGGTACCATCAATTACTATTAAAACATCAATCAAATTAACTAGCAACATTTGTTTATAAAAAAATAAAAATAAAAATAAAAACAATCAAAATATTTGTTCCTAACCCCAAAGTTAAAAAATAAAATTGGACGATAGAATAACTATCTATTTTTTGAGAACTTTCTATACAGTTTCTGATATGAACATACGTGAAAGATGGAACTTCTAACAAACCACTTGACTGATTCTTTCCTTTTTTAGTTCTAATAACTTTTTATGCGCGTTACTTTCTTCACCCTCAGCACGAGTACAAATATCTTCAAATATACACATTCTCGAAAGAAAAAAGAAAAAAAAATCGGACATTTTGTTACAAATAAATAACACTTAAGTCGAAAATGGTTTTCAAAATCAATCTTCAACACAATAAGATAAGTGAGTCCAAGTGAGATTTGTTGCAAACAATGTTATTAGAGATTTATTTTTACCCCACATTTAAAGCTTCTCATGCGTCCTCCAATTTTCTCATGTTATCCCAGTTCGAATTCTATAATTTGAAACTTCAAAACACGCAACAACTTATAGAGTCCGAACCATACCAATATATAAGTTAGGCTCAAGCTCCTTCCTCACTTAGAATTTGCCCTAAAATCTAAATTTCGTTGCATTGTACCATATTTTAAGTCAAGTTGTTCGAGTCCATCGCATTTGAGACCTTACCCACCACTAAATAAAAGGTTAGTTTATGATTGCTTAAAGATTTGGTGGTTTATTTGATTTTTTTTTTCTTTCTGGGTACTGACATTTTCAAAGAAGAAATCAGTCTGGTCAAAGAAGACATTAGATCGGAGTAGCAATTAAAGTTTCATTCAATTACAACATTAGTTTAACAATATTAGCTACAAAATTCAAACGATGATTCATTCATTTGCAAATGAACACGAAGCACATAACAGATACACAAAAAAAGTCAATTAAGTAATGTGGTGTCATTTGTTGATATTAATGTTTAGAAGATAGTTATGACTGCTTGTAGTTTTAGATATATTTAATTTAACAGCCATCGATCAATTTATTATAAAAAAACTGAACCACGTTAATGGTTCAGTTCAATTTTTAAAACCACTTTAAAAAATAATTGGTTTATTTTTAAAAACAATTTAGTTCAGGTTTAAAACTGGTTCGAAACTACTTCAATATATTTGAACTGTATTGTATATCAAAACAAGTTTTTTTAGTTTTTTTATTGAGAGATTTTTACGTATTATATTTTTACGTATTATATTTTTTTTGTTGCATTTTTTTTTCAGATTTTTATATTAATTTTTAATTAAATAATTTAATATATAAATAATTTAAATGAATAATATAATATTTATAAAAGAGAGGGTGGCAGGTGGTGGTTAGAGTGGCCACCGCTGGTGGTTCACAGCAGACCTCCGGTGATCAACGGCAGCGCTCCGGCAAGGTCCGGTGTCCGGTGGTGGTTGAAGGCGGCATTGGTAGGATGCGAGATGGCTGCCACTTATCAATTAATTTAATATATCTTTTAAATAAAAAATCATTTAACAAAATGTTGAACCATGATCTTTAACATTTTGCAAGACCAATTAACCACTACACCAATATGATTTATATGTACATTATTTATTTTTGTATATATAAATATGTTTTAATTATCTTGTCAAAAACAAAAATCTGTTTTGTTTATAAATTTGTAATTTTTCTTAAAATTAAATTTTGGTTAAACATTTGTAAAAGAAAATAATAAAGAGTTCTAAACAAGTTAAAACTGGTTTTTAAATTAAGTTTGGTTAACTGAATTGGTTTAAATTTGTGGTTCAGTTCATAAACCATTTAATATGGTTCAATTTTTTTGTGGTCCAGTTTGGTTTAGTTTATGGATACAATTCAGTTAGCCATATTTTTGCACAACCCTATTAATATGTATGCTTCATATATATTGTATTGGAAGAAGAAAAAAAACCATACATTATACATTCTCTATTATGCTGGAGCTTCCTTTCAATTGAAGTAAAAATGTTCTTGAGGTATTAACTTATTAATAAGAATTTGATTTTAAAAATTTTCAAAAAAATAAAAGATTGATTTTAAAATTTTAAAAGATGGAATTTAAATCCTCTTATAAATAGTTTAGTGGCTTTAAATTATTAAATTCACATTTTTTAAGGTCAATAAGTGGGATGTATGGGTTCGAATCCCGCCCATGTATTTATCATGCAATGTCTCTATCAACTGAACAAAGTTCATAGGAACACTAGATTTTTGACCCGTGCTCCGCACGGGTTTATTGTAAAGGAATTGACATACGAATCATAAAATAAAATATATAATTGGTAACAGTGAAAAAATAACACGTGATAATCAATAGTAGACAAAATAAAACACTTCATAAAATGTATGAAATCTGAAAATATTATAAAAGAAAATCCGGTAATCCTATCAATAATTCGGTAAAAGAAATATGAAATTTTTAGTATATTGGCATGTAGTTTCATGATACATTGCGAAATACTTCCTCATATATGACGTTAGAAGTTACATTGATATCTTCACCATCTTCATCAGTGATCAATATCTTTAGTCCTTCTTTGGATGTAACTCTTGAAACAACAACATACAACTCCGTGAGAAAATACAAGTGTTGGTATATATACACCAACATGTTTAAGCGACTGCCCTTGACTTTTGTTAATTGTCATTGCAAACGATACAGTCAAAGGAAATTGTCTTTGTTAGATTAAATTACTGCTAACCTAATACAGCAAATGGGAGGGAAAATATTAGGTATTAGGTTAAGTTGCTGCAGACCTTACAAAATTAATAAATAAGGATATATGTAGAAAATATTGTAAAAAAAAAATGGCAAGAGGATAGGAGTGAAATTGGTGCGATGCATTTTTTTAGATGAAATTTGTTCGGTCAAATTACTGCTAACCTAATACAGCAGATGGGAGGGAAAATATTAGGTTAAGTTGTTGCAGACCTAACAAAATTAAAATAGATAAGGATAAGGATAAGTGTAGAAAATATTGTCAAAAAAAAAGGCAAGAGGATAGGAATGAAATTGGTGCGATGCATTTTACTTCTAACCTAATAAAGCAAATGAGAGGGAAAATATTAGGTTAAGTTGCTGCAGCCCTAACAAAATTAATAAATAAGGTTATGTGTAGAAACCGTTGTAAAAAAAAAAAGGCAAGAAGATAGGAATGAAATTGGTGCGATGCATTTTTTTAGATGGAATTTGTTAGGTTCAATTACTGTTAACCTAATAAAGCAAATGGGAGGGAAAATATTAGGTTAAGTTGCTGCAGACCTAACAAAATTAATAAATAAGGGCAGACCTAACAAAATTAATAAATAAGGATAAGGGTAGAAAATATTGTAAAAAAAAAGGGCAAGAGGATAGGAATGAAATTGGTGCGATACATTTTTTAAATTACTTCTAACCTAATAAAGCAAATGGAAGGAAAAATATTAGGTTATGTTGCTGCATACCTAACAAAATTAATAAATAAGGATAAGTGTAGAAAATATTGTAAAAAAAAAGGCAAGAGGATAAGAATGAAATTGGTGCGATGCATTTTTTTAGATGAAATTTGTTAGGTTAAATTACTGCTAACCTAATACAGCAATTGGGAGGAAAAATATTAGGTTAAGTTGCTGCAAACCTAACAAAATTAATAAATAAGGATATCATTTATTACTTTAATTAATAGTAAATTTTTCTTCCCCAACTAAAAAAATTGAGTGTAAAATCAATATGCTATGTGCTAGAAGCCGATAATTTTAAGGGTGCGTTTTGACCCTACATTTTTTAGGTCTAAAAGTCACTTTTAGAATAAAGTTGAAAATTAAAACTTTGAAGTTGAAGTTAAAGTTGTTTGGTATTTATTGTTTTTTTCAACTTAATTAGTACTTGTAAGTTAAAATCTGTTTGGCAAAATATTTTTAAAAGAGCTTTGCGATTTTATTACAAATTATCATAAATAAAATAAAAGACATTTTTTTTATAAAAAATTAAATTTCCTAAAGACCTGATATTTTTTAGACCAAATGAAAATTTATAAATTATTATATAAAACATTATCATAAATTAAATTGAAAGAGTTTGGAAATAATCCAATACTAGAAACATAGTACATCATAAACTTGAACGATTTTTGTTTTCCAACAACTTATTGGCTATTTGATTTCTAACTTTATCCATGTAGCTCCCATCTTGTCCTCTTAAATTATATGAACTCGAATCTTCAGTAATGTTTCTTTCTTCTTCTCGTTCGGGCATGTATCCAGGGATTTGGTCCCATTTGTTGAATTCCTCATCTTGAACGCCACATATTCGAATGAAGTTATGAAGTGTTGTTGTTGCAACTATGATCTTTTCTTGTTCGATTAGTGAAAATGGTCGCATGTCACATAAAATATGTCACCTTTTCTTCCAAATTAATGCCAATTGTTCTTTCAATGACATTTCTAAGTGACGAATGTGCATGATTAAATACTTCATGAATGCCTTGTGCTTGACTGCCATCTCTAAAATCAGGAATGTGATATCTTTCACCTTTGTACGGTGATAGATATCCTTTCATGTTTGGATATCCTGCATCAACCAAGTAATACTTTCCTAGAAATATTTAAAAATAAAATAAAAAATCATTGTTAGTTTATGCATAAAAGTTATTGTCAAAACTATATAAATCACATATTTTATTTATAAAAAAAAAAAAGATTAATCGTACCTTCAGGAGGATGAAGGAACACATTTTTCATTTCTTCAAGGACTGGCGTAAGAATACGTGTGTCATGCGCAGTACCAGGCCAGCCAACAACAACAAAAGTGATTAACATGTCTAAGTTACAAACTAACATGACATTTTGCGTTGGATATCCTTTTCTGCCAATATAACGAATTTGATCTTTAGTAGGCATAATGGCAGGAATATGCGTTCCATCTATAGCACCGATGCATCCTTCAAAATAAGGCCAATATCTTCTATCATCCTTGATTTCGGACGGAATTTCTGTGAAGTTAAAATCAGGAGGCCTCACAATTTCTTTTGCTAGTAAACATAAACTTTCTAAAACTTCACTAAACTTCCTACTTACGGTCTCTCCTGATTTTCCA
>Ga0315915_1008777_pt1 | contig 11703 bp, 11 predicted proteins | sample MpolbnodulesMG_FD_207738 | JGI IMG/M metagenome (GOLD analysis project Ga0315915, IMG submission 207738) | Medicago polymorpha root nodule microbial communities from Los Angeles, California, United States - branched nodules | ecosystem: Host-associated > Plants > Roots > Nodule | place: USA... | reverse complement strand
CCCTGACTCCATTTTTCTGATGATTTGTATACGTGGCACATGATGACTGGACCCATTTTGTAGTTTTTGGTCCCTGCAAAATATTTTGTTTTTTAAACAGGTCCCTGCAAAATTTTGCAGGGACCAAAAACAAATTTTTTTTTTACAGGGACCAAAACTTAAACGAGACATATTTGCAGGGACGAGTACCATAATTAAGCCTAATTTTTTTACCAACTTTTGAATTTAAAATAATTGAAAAGTTAATTTTCATGCAATGTCACCGTAAAAAAAACTTACCGTGTCAACATATCATAATCAATCATGTGTAATTTAAAACACTTAACGTTTCTAGTTTCTAATGATCTAATGGTAATGATTTATTCACAACACTTTTTTTGAAATAAATAAATTAAAATTACATTTCACTTTGAAAACTTGCATTGCCTATTAGCCACACATGAAATTAAAATGAATCACTAACTTATATCACTATGTGCAATAAATCAAGTTGAATTATGAAGGTGATTGAAGTATGAGTTCACAAAGTGGTCGTTAGATTTTAATAACTAAACGTAATTAATCACTTCCACTAATACTTACTCATTAACAATTTACTACCATTCTAATATTCTTCCCAAATTGTAGTTGTGAAACCCATTTCTTAGTTAGCATATTTAATCTTAACTACATTATACTAAATAAGTTATAACTAACCAAACCCAGTTGTTTCTGAAATCAATCAACTTTCTACTTTTTGGAAGGAAAATTAATTCAATATGGATGCAGTGGAGCTAGCTTGTGAGTCTGGCTTGGAATGCAAGAAAACCAAAGAAGAAGGACCGTCGAAGAAACAAAGTAAAGTGGAGAGTGTTTCGTTTTTTGGATTGTTTGGTGCAGCTGATAGAACTGATTATGTGTTAATGTTTCTTGGAAGTGTTGGTTCTTTTGTTCATGGTGCTGCTCTTCCTGTTTCCTTTGTTTTGTTTGGTAGTATCATTGATTCTCTCGGACAACTTTCTAACAATCCTCACAAATTTTCCTCACAGATTTCTCAGGTAAAAAAACAGCATTAACCATACGTATTTTTTTGGTTATGCAACTAAAAAAAAATGCCATGGATCACATGCATTATTCTTTTATTTTTTGGTTATAAAAAGCCTAGTGGCGAAAGTCACACACACTAAGGTTGTGAAGTGAGGAATTACAGATTTGAACTCGCGCCACATATCAAATGTCCCTACAACCTTTTACCGTCTAATGACTCTAAACTAAACTATCATGACTCTGGCATCTTCAACCAAACTCCTCTAACATGCATGTATTAGACTATGCAAATATGTAATGATGGAAGTGTTAATTAATTCCTTTTCCATTGCAGCATGCTTTGAACTTGATCTATCTTGGAGTAGTTGTTCTTGTTTCTGCTTGGATAGGTACATATAACCTTCACCTTCTCTCTTTCTTTGTAGCTATGAACATAATAGTAGTAGAGATTAAAGGAGATTATAGGATATACACTATCTGTGTAAACTGACAATCAATCACAACTCGTCAACGCAACAAAAAGCGACTTTACACTGTTAGTGCATATCCCTTAATTGCATAAGAATAATGATCATCACTACTACTATTTTTCAGGTGTTGCATTCTGGATGCAAACAGGCAAAAGACAAATGGCTCGGTTAAGGTTAAAATATGTGCAGTCAGTACTAAAGAAGGATATTCATTTCTTTGACAATGAAGCAAGGGATGCCAATATCATTTCTCACATCTCCAGTGATGCAATTTTGGTACAAGATGCAATTGGTGATAACGTATATACTGATTTTACTCTTCTAATATAAATATAATCAACTCAGTTTAACATTTCAGTACGATCATAATTTGTTACGCATGTGCACATAACATCAACAAACGTCTGATTCGTTGTTATGCAGACCGGGCATGCAATACGTTACCTTTCTCAATTCATTGTTGGATTTGGCATTGGATTGACATCAGTATGGAAGCTGACACTACTCACCTTGGCTGTTGTTCCATTCATAGCTACAGCAGGCCGAACTTACTTAACTATTATATCTACTTTATCGGAAAAAGGCGAAGCAGCTTATGCTGAAGCAGAAAAAGTTGCTGAAGAAGTAATTTCTGAAGTGCGTACAGTTTACTCATTTGCAGGAGAAGAAAAAGCTGTTGGTTCATACTCAAAGTCACATGATAAGGCTTTGAAGCTTGGAAAGAAGTGTGGTTTTGCAAAAGGTGTTGGGGTTGGTTTTACATATGGGCTGTTATTCTGTGCTTGGGCATTGCTTCTTTGGTATGCAAGCATACTTGTGATACATCATAAAACAAATGGAGGGAAAGCATTCACAACAATCATCAGTGCCATCTTTAGTGGATTGTAAGTCTACCAAAACATATATGGTTTGACTTATTTTACAATTGCACTAATATATGTGCTGTATTCATAGGTAGATAAGATGTCATGCAATACATTTTTTTTGTCGTAACTTTGCGGTTTCCTGAAAACGGCTCTGATAATTTGGAGTTTGGTAGATAGGTATGTAAAGTATGGCAGATGATTGTTCCAGTTAGAATTCAAACTAGGTTTTTCCCGAACGATTTGTCCTTAAACACATATTTCATTTACATTGATTTCTTAAAACTGTTACTCCTAAAAACCATAAATACTTCAATCTAGAGATATATGCATGATGCAAAAAACACTATGAATATTAAAAAGTTGCATGAGAAAAACAATGGATCATATATTTTAGTAACGACTATACTGATATAATTGTTCTGTTTTATAATAGTGCCCTTGGTCAAGCTGCTCCAAACATTGGTTCCATTGCTAAAGGGCGTGCAGCTGCAGCCAATATCATGAACATGATTGCATCTGTTTCAGAATCATCTAAAATGCTGGATGATGGCTTTGTGTTGTCACAAGTAGCAGGGAAAATTGAATTTTGTGAGGTCTGTTTTACTTGCCCCTCAAGAAACAAAATGATCATTGAGAATTTGAGCTTAACAGTGAGTGCTGGGAAGACGGTAGCCGTTGTTGGTTCAAGTACTTCTGGAAAGAGCACAATCATTTCCCTTATTCAAAGGTTCTATGACCCCACTTCAGGTAATTTCTCAGACACAGTGCTAGCAATACTGACTCTTAACACTTTCTTTTTGACACTCACTATTTTAATGGACGAAATTCATGTAGCTCCTACGACTTTATGTGATTCCTTGATGAAAAAGACACTGTTAACATTTTCCTTAATTTAATTAGCATGTAGCAAGTTTTGTATGTCTACATATAGTTCTATATTTTGGAGGAGAGGATAATGCAATAATTTTCACTAGGTAAGGTCCTATTGGATGGATATGACTTAAAGAATTTTAAATTGAGATGGTTGAGAAAACAAATGGGATTGGTGAGTCAAGAACCAGCACTTTTTGCCACAACAATAGCTGGAAACATTTTATTTGGAAAAGAAGATGCAAACGTGAATGAAATTATACATGCTGCCAAGGTTGCAAATGCTCATTCTTTCATTACAGGATTACCTCAAGGTTACAATACTCAGGTGAACTATTAGTTGTTGAACATAAAAATCATATCTTTAAAACAAAGAAGTTTGTGAATTCGTTTTTATTTTGTTTTCAATTCAGGTTGGAGAAGGTGAATTACATCTTTCAAGGGGACAAAAACAAAGAATTGCTATAGCAAGAGCAGTGCTAAGAAACCCGAAAATATTGCTTTTAGATGAGGCCACCAGTGCACTGGATGCTGAATCAGAACTCATTGTGCAGCAGGTATTGGAAAAAATAATGTTAGACCGGACAACAGTAATTGTTGCACATCGATTATCCACCGTACGCAATGTAGATACAATTATTGTGTTGAAGAATGGCCAGGTTGCCGAAAGTGGGACTCATTTAGAATTGATGTCCAAAAATGGCGAGTATGTGAGTTTGCAGGCATCACAAAACTTCACAAGCTCTAGCTCATTATCTCGCATGGGAAGTTCGAGAAATTATAGTTTTCGAGAACTTCCAAACAACCTGAACAATGAGGAGGTTCAATCAAGTGATCAAGGCTTGACATCATACACTGCTTCCATTCCATCAATTTTGGATCTACTGAAACTGAATGCCCCAGAGTGGCCATATGCAGTTCTTGGGTCAGTAGGTGCAGTTTTGGCAGGCATGGAAGCTCCTCTGATTGCCCTCGGAATCACACACATTTTGACTGCATTTTACTCTGCTAACGATTCCAAGATCAAGCAAGAAGTTGATCATGTAGCTCTTATATTTGTCGCCCTGGCTGCTGTTACCATTCCTATTTATCTATTGAAACACTACTTCTATTCATTAATGGGAGACCGTCTCACCACCCGTGTACGATTATTAATGTTCTCAGGTATTCCAAAGCTGCAAAAACATTCTTTTAGAATCACACTATGCATTAAATTATCTTAAGCTAATGTTGGTTTGAAGAAAAGTAAACTTCAATTTTCCCTGAGGAACACATGACCAGCCTTATTTTCTTATTAGTGGAAATTGAACTGATACTCAAGAGTTAACAACACTTACACACATCCGCACCAACCACTTGCGCTTCCTATTTACATCCTTTGGCATTTTCTTGATTTATTTTCGCATCACTAAATAATTATATTTAATTTGGCACGCAGCTATTCTTACCAACGAGGTCGCATGGTTTGATATCAATGAGAACAATACCGGCTCACTAACAGCAATGCAAGCAGCTGATGCAACAATAATAAGAAGTGCTCTAGCTGACAGACTCTCAACCCTTGTGCAAAACATAGCTCTCACTGTAACAGCATTTGTTATTGCCTTCACAATGAGTTGGAAACTAACATTAGTTGTTGCAGCTTGCCTTCCCTTTCTCATAGGAGCTTGCATCACAGAGGTTAATCTCAAAATAAGAAAACTTCACTAATGATTTGTTCTTTCATACTTCTTGCTTTAGTGCATTATTCATGTCCTCGTTCTTAACTGCATCATAACCTATAGAAAACCGAAAATAAAATTGTTTATGCAGCAACTATTTCTCAAGGGATTTGGTGGAGATTACAATCATGCTTACTCCAAAGCAACTTCTTTGGCTCGTGATACTATTGTGAACATACGTATTGTCACTGCTTTCGGTGCAGAAGATCGAATGTCAACCCAATTCGCATATGAACTGAATAAACCTAACAAGCAGGCACTTCTGAGAGGCCACATATCAGGTTTTGGTTACGGCTTGACACAACTGTTTGCTTTCTGCTCCTATGCACTTGTACTTTGGTATGCATCCATATTAATCAAGAAGAAAGAGTCAAATTTCGGAGATCTCATGAAATCTGTTATGGTCTTAATCATCACCGCTATTGCAATAGTAGAAACAATACCCCTTACCCCAGATATTGTGACAGGGACACAAGCACTGAGATCGGTTTTCAGCATCCTCCATAGGAAAACATCCATCAACCCAAATGATCCGAATAGCAAAATGATAAGTGAAGTCAAAGGAGATGTTAAGTTTCAAAATGTGTGCTTCAAGTACCCAATGAGACCTGATATCACCATATTTCAGAACTTGAACCTCAGAGTCTCAGCAGGAAAATGTCTTGCAGTAGTAGGCCAAAGCGGCTCAGGGAAGAGCACTGTGATTGCTCTTGTAATGAGATTTTACGATCCTACATCCGGGTCGGTTCTGATAGACGAATGTGATATGAAAAGCCTAAACTTGAGATCATTAAGGCAGAGAATAGGATTGGTTCAGCAAGAACCAGCTTTGTTCTCTATGACAATTTACGAAAACATCAAGTATGGAAAAGATGAAGCAACAGAAATTGAGGTAATGAAGGCAGCCAAAGCTGCAAATGCTCATGAATTCATCAGTACAATGGTGGAAGGGTACAAAACTAAGGTTGGTGAGAGAGGAGTGCAATTATCAAGAGGACAAAAACAAAGAGTAGCGATCGCTAGAGCGATTCTGAAAGATCCATCCATTCTTCTATTGGATGAAGCAACAAGTGCACTGGACACAATATCAGAGAGACTTGTCCAAGAAGCTATTGATAAGCTTATGGAAGGTCGAACGATGATTTTGGTAGCTCACAGGCTCTCAACTGTTCGCGATGCAGACACCATTGCAGTGCTGCAACATGGGAAGGTTGCAGAAATGGGAAGTCATGAGAAGCTGATGGCTAAACCAGGAAGCATCTATAAGCAACTGGTTAGTCTACAGCAAGAAAAGCATAAACAATAAGACAATTAGTGTATTCATTTGGAGTTCGCCAAGTAAATATAGAATTATAGATTCAAACTATGCTTGCAGTTTGCAACTTGGATTGAGGTAAGGCTTTAAGAGCATTTGTGATGACTATTCCAACCATGAAAGATGTTTTCATACTTCCAACCATGAAAGATGTTTTCATACATACTGTTTCTATACACAAATGCTACCATATAATCTAATGCCTATAATTGGCTGTTGCAGAATGTGTTTTGTCATATCATGTCGAACAAGATTATGAACAATACACATGGCTGATTTATTGACACAAAACAGCTTCATAACATTGTAATTTCAAATCTTCTAGCACAAGTTTCATCCATAAGATTAAGAAAATTCTTGTGTGGTTTATTACATTAATTTCTTGTACTTGTATCAAAGCATATTAAACATATTTTTAGCTTACTTGTTTATTAATTACCAGAATTTCCACTTTCCATGCTAATTGATTCTATATGTTATGTTGAGGAGACTGTGAACCAAACAACTCTTTGAATTAACAACACGTTAGGGGGGAAAAACTAATCAAAGCATTATTTTGCAATGTTTACCATCAGAAAAGAATCTACATCAAATCTACCACTTGATTGTTCTACCAAGTCATTTAAAATAATGCAGCATGGTTTGTAATTCATGCTTACTTCCTTCAATCAAAATTCGAAAAAACCAACCAGCTAAAGACTTACGTTCATGCTTTATCATGCAACTTGTGTAGAACAACAACTAAGCTCAAAGATATTTTGTAGCAATTACAAGATAAGAATAAACTCTACAAATCAGTAGAGATATGAAAGCATGGGGATCAAAGATATGTTGTAGCAATTACAACATTCATTATTTCCTTCTCGAGTTCAGCTTCATCAACCCACAGTGAACTTCGTTTATGCAATAATTCTTTCTTTTCAGCCTTCTTCTCTTCATGCTTTTTGGCTTGTGTTCTCCAAATTTCAAGTTTCTCTGCTCTCTCTTTTAACTGATTCAGGAACAAAAGAAAAATATCAATAACAATAAGAAAAATCTATAATAAAAGAAATATAACAATAAAAGATATCTGTAGAACGACGACAAAAGATAGATTAGCTTGCCTTATAAGTTTTTAATTAATAACATATTTCTTAGAAGAATCTAGTTAACTGTAAGGTATAAATACAGCACACAGGTGCTTAATTTATGATTGCAGAACTAGTTTTTAAAGTTAATCAACTCTATAATCCTGCAGATTATCAAAGTGAAATCCACCTTAACTACAATAAAAATAGGTCCATATAAGTATTAAAACAAAAAGACATATTGAAGATTTAAAATGTTTTCACTTTTCACAGAGTATTCAGGGGTTAGTTAGAGGACATGAATATTATCAGAACATTATCTTACATCAAGAGTAGACTTTGAGGTTTAAATTTAAAGTTTAGGCCAAGTTAATAAAGAACAAGAAATTGAATATCAAATCTCGAATATGAACAAATAGCAAGAGACACTAGTTAATTCAGGTTCATCTTACTTTTTGTCTAGCTTATGACCATTTACAATTGCTAGGAAGTCAACCATAGTGTTAAACAACCTCAACACCCATTTTGTTTTATATATTCAGCAGCTACCTGTTCAATTAAATCAAACATAATTCAAAGTATACAATGAAATGTATACTGCCATCGAAGTTATTAGGTAGGTGCTTTTGAGTCGTGATACATGATACATAAATAGCCTGCCCATAAACACGCGACGAGTCTATCTGCAAATTAGCAAGGAAACTACAAGAGTCTAATGCCAAATGCCAACAGAAATGACATGCTTTTGATTGTGACTCGCTCTAATACGAAGCTTATCATAACTGTCTGAAGGAGAAGTCTACTTATCATACAAAAGGTTTACCTTAATGACATGTGGTCGAAGTCTGCTTAATGAGTTGTTTAACCAAACAGGGCTTAGTCCAAATTGTAAATCAATTCATTTAAAAAAATACTCACATTCATTCACAGCATGAAATATGTAGATTCACTTTCCAAAATAACAAATTGAAAATGAGACTTACAAGGGTTTCTTGAAACCGTTTTCTAGTAATGTTACGTTCCTGAGCTCTAAGTTGTGCAGCCTGAGCCTTAAGTTTCTTACGCTCTTCATTAGCAACTCTAAGTGATTCCCTCCGAGCCTCGTCCTTCCGTTGCTTCTCCAACGCCATAGCCTCCATTTCTCTAATGTATTCCTTCCGAACCTCTTTCACTTGCTTTGCGTAGTCACTCCGAAGCTGAGCAAGCATAGCTTCGGCTTCCTTAGGATCCTTTGGAGCTTGCCAGCTACCAACAAAGGAGCTCGGTGAAAGGAACTTGTGATTATCACAGTGATTGTTGTGGTGGGAATGTGACACACATGTTGCGAATGAACGCACGTGTGAATGCGAAATATTTTGAAATGCACACACTGCAAAATATAATGACAGTTAAAAGAATATTCTGAATAATCAGTTTAATGTTTGAAAAGTATTTGTGGATCTTCATTTGCAACAAAATTGAGTGACGTTCCATTTTTTGTGATAGAGACCAACTATAGATAGCATTGATGATAGTTTTAGACAACCATAAATAATTACAGTAGTGAATAACAAAAGGTGAACCACAACAGATGTTACAGATAGTTTTAGTCTGCCACTAATGAATCTACTCTACTTACTACTACCGAATCTTCTTTCTAAAGGAACGAAGCTAACAAAACCTTGGACTGACTGGTGAAACAAATCCAAAACCTAACTATGTTCTGAGGGGTTCGAATTGTCGAATCCAAGGTGTTGGAAAAAGAGAACGTTTTTTCTGAAAATAAACCTTATAAAAATGTGTATTTTAATTTTAAAAAAATTCAAATTTCTTACAAAAAATAATTCAAATAGTCTCTAAATTATTTGACTTTTTCTCCAATTTTGTTCATAAACTAAATAAGTATAATATGTATTTTTTTGGTTGAGTTCAACTTACTTACCTCTCAATCGAATTTCAGATTATTGAAGCATTTTAATAACATATATAATATGTTGATGGATTTTATATAATTTAAGGAATGTTTATTATATTTAATAATTAAAGGACTAACTTGATTGTTTATTATGAAAAAGTTGGATTAATTGAACTTTTAGACCTTGTAATTTATAAAACTTGTGAAAGTAGTCTTTTCTGGTACTATACTTTCATATTTGTTGCAATTTTGATTCTAAACCCTGTTTTTGACTCAAAATTTGACTTTTGGCTCTAAACATATGAATTTTTGTCTCAAAAATAATATTTTGTCTTTGGATTTAAAATTGGGACAACAAATCACTTTTTTTCCGCCAAAACTCACCATTTTTGGAGAAAAAGAATATGGGTTTTGACCAAAATTTCAATAAGTGTGAAAATAGAGTAACCAAAAAATTCGATTTAAAAATGAAGGAATATTTTCGTGAGTTATAGTGAATAGGTTCCAGCTTATATAGCCTTGGTGAAAATATCAGGCAATTGTGGATATGCAACTTGGTTTAGTTTTACAAATGACAAAACAAGTGAATAATAGAAGTTGCATGAAAAAGCTGTCCTGAATTGTTTGAAAATGAATCAAGATAATGAAACAGTAACATGGATGAATTGACCCTTAAGACATCAACTAAGAGAAAGTTGGATATTTTGTTTCATAGTTTTACTCTTTCCTCTTGCTTAATTAAATTTTACAAATTGAGTCTGCTGAATTGTCTGAAATTGCATGAATAAGCTGAGAGGATACCTGTGAATCAATTTTGTTAGCTATCTTTCAATAAAAGGAATTATAAGACACATTATGAGCGTGGAGGGTTTATTTTGATAAGGGCATTCATTATCAAGGAAAAATTTGAAGAGTAGATGATAATTGTGATTTCCTTTATATATACATATCATCTCAACAACTTTTGAACACAAACAAGACCATATATAGTTATAGTTATCATCACTTTAGTTTATGTTTATGCCTAACAAAATTCATACCATGAACTTATGCCAAACAAGACTAATTAACCATATAGTTGTCATGACTCCTAATGAAGCTCAGAAAATTTTCAAGCATCTCTTCAGTACGCCGACCCGTAATGCTGCCACTCAAATCCTGCATTTGTAGAATTTGCCTTGTTTTGATTATGATCAAGCTACTTGTGAGTTGTGATAATTTCATTGCTTTGGAGGAGGTTATTGATTTTATGCATAAATCTAAAAAGAAGAAAGGTGATAAATTCATTTCCATGCAAAATTTACAACTTACAGTAACACCTTTAGCAAGTAAGTTCCTGTTCTAACTTCTAACAGGTTTTCACTTCCAAGCATCATACGTTTCTTTTTCTTTAATCACTTCTCGCCAATATTTACTAAATTGTTGACAATTTAACTTTTAGCAACATACAGATCAATATTCTCATGATCATATAAAAACCAATCAACATTTTCTCCCCAAATCGTGTTAGAAGACAATAGAGTTTAACTTGCTACATAAGAACAGTGTCTAGGTGGAGTTACCTATAAATTCTAGCATACTATAATACCACTTTCTTCTTTAAATTATTCATATGAAAATTCAACAACAGAATTGAAATTAAGTAAGTACAGTTTCTCCTTAAATTCTTGCATCATCTCATATTTGTCCAGGATTTGCCTGGCAGCAGAGAAACACATACTCTCCAAGATCATACCATTTTCCATAAAAAATTTAGCTAAAAGTAACTCATGATCTTCTCCATTAATTTCTTCAAATTTCACAACATGGAGAGAAGCCAAACAATCGGGCACAACAGCAGAACTCAGAAGCTCTTCCGCAAATGTACGTATTCCCTGACAATTAATCATCAAAGAAAGTCCAAATAAGGCTCTTGATGCATTAGCAAGGGAAACTGAATTAGGAAGCAATTCCAATTCTTCAATTCCAATTCTTCTAATAATATGAAATATTTGAATAGAGAATCAGAAGCAAGAACGGAGAATGAGAGTAGAAAGTGCTAATGGATTCGAAATTTTTTAACTATGCGGTTGAAGATGTTAGAGAACCATATATCTAGAAGGGATGTATCATACACACTGGAGAGGAAAAGAGAAAAGCTATCCATAGTTAAACCGCGAGTAAGAATAAGTGCTCTGTTAACAAACCTAATAAAGTTATGTTTTCTTGAATTTGAACCATCGTGTATGGAGAGTTTAGTGCTCTGTTCAACTATAGCAAATATTAATTGAAAAAGTAAGTTATTTGCAATATTTGGTATACTTAGTGTAGATTTTCTGTGTGGTTGATGATTATAAAGTTGAACAGTGTAAGTTGTTTGCCTCTTCCAGTTGGTTCTTTATTTCCTTTCACATGTCCTGTAACTGTAATGACCTTTTTTCTTCTTCTTCTTTTGCTAGTTTTTTCATCAGAGAACAATTCATCAGATACATTTT
>Ga0315915_1008776_pt1 | contig 11704 bp, 5 predicted proteins | sample MpolbnodulesMG_FD_207738 | JGI IMG/M metagenome (GOLD analysis project Ga0315915, IMG submission 207738) | Medicago polymorpha root nodule microbial communities from Los Angeles, California, United States - branched nodules | ecosystem: Host-associated > Plants > Roots > Nodule | place: USA... | reverse complement strand
GTGTGTTTCTAAAAGACACATTCATGGGTGGCTTTTAGCAAAACCCTATATATATATATAGTGAAATGCTAAAGAGTGCCATTGGGATGTGGTTAAGAGGATACAAATGGAAATATTGTGTTGAAAAATGGTAAAAAGTGATGAATTTAACTTTTAAGATGTGAAATCCAATGCAAACATATACTAACATATATATATATATATATATATATATATATATGGAGTCAGTGGCGGAGCCAGAATTACTACAAAGCCTAGGCAAAAAAAATTGTAACACATTTATAGGGGTTTACATAAGAAATTGCAAGCAAATAATCAAAATATTTAAAGGAATTGCCCAATTTATGGGAGTTTATATAAGAAATTCAGAAGAATTTATATAGAAAATTACAAAAAATTTAAGCCGGAGCCCGAACACGTGCTTGGGGTTGCCTGACGGTGAAACCGCCACTATATGAAGTGTATCAAATGAGAGAAGTGTTTATCGTGAGAGGTGTCAGTGGAATAAACCACAACCATTAGATCTAAATAAATGGTCGAGATTTAAAAACTCTTTTTACTTGTCACATGCGTGTCTCCTTCCTTTAATCTTCTCCCTCTCACCTGAAATGCCCTTTCTTTGTGAGAGTTCTACCGAATTCTAAAATCGTTGTTGTCGTTCTTCTCAATTCCTTTAAAACACCTATTAATCTATAGTGAAGAAAAAAAATCCTTAATCAAGAGACCCATATATCTTTAACGAAGAAGAGAACACAAAATTAAAATGGTTCCTTTGCCACAATAACTAATGCTTTCATCCATGTTTGAATATGTTTATTCGCTGCCCCTCCATCTTTTGTGTTCCTATGCGACTCCCATTTGTCTCAAATCTACGATTACAACAGCTTCACATGGCTTTGTTCTCGCAGTCCGTCTTTTTGCGTCGTCAGTCGACACGGTTTACAAGTTTTCAGCAAATTAATGGATCAATTTAATTAGAATTTGCAAATTGGAATATGTCAATCAAAAGAGAAAAGATGTGATGTATCTACCTAGGAATGACAATGGGTACCCTATGTGTAGGATACTACAATGCCCTTCCCCATACTCGCATTTGTAAAAATATATGAATCCGAACCCATTACCCGCACTTTAACTACGAAGAGACAATAAAAGTATCACAATTGAAATAAAACTATGGTTCAAAATTTTCAAATCAACTCATAAAATAGTACGAATCGTAGTATTTAACAAAATAAAAAACATCGAAAACATCCTTCAAAAATTGTATACCAACAGGAGATAGTTATTGTATTAAGTAGTTTTTAGGTTTAGGCTTAAACTTAAATAGCTAAATAAATTAATTATTTATCATATTATATAAATATGTATATGTGGGTTGTGGGGCTAAGCAGTATACTACCCTTACCCGTACTCGTACCAACTAAAATTTGTGGGTAATACCAGGACCCAAACCCATAACCATGAAAGCGAGGTTTTACCCTACCCATTGCGGGTATTTTTTACAGGTATCCATTAGATCTGGTTCAATTGCCATCCTGAGATGTATCCCTCTCTTGTAATCCTAAAACATTGGCTCGCTGTTGCTCCTAACATTCTCCCAAACTTTCCAACAATTGGTAATGTTTTGAAACCGAATTTAGGAAAATCTAAATATGTTTAATTGGAGAATTAAAGAAGTCTTTGCTAAGTCACTTATAAATACTCCATAACAATTCCTTCAAAAAAAAAATACTCCATAACAATTGAACTTATAAACATCAATACTTTGATAATCACATCCCTTTCATTTTTCATATTTTTTTTTAGTTTTTATAGATTTTCTCCACTTGAGGTAATTCTATTCAATGTGTATCAAACAATAAATATGAATATATCTTTTGGTCAAAATTTAAATCTCCTTTGGTCACACCCCTTAATTCTTCTTTATAATCATATTTGTAATATTTTTTTGTCATATAATCTAGTGGCTAAAAATTTACCTTTTAAAATGAATATATGAGATGTTCGTAGTTCGAACTTCGACCCCTACATATATTATGTAATGTCCATATTAATTAAATTGAAGTTCACGGAGACAATATTCATAATATTTATGAGTTTTGGAGCGCTTCTATTATTTGAGGTTTTGGAGTGCTACTATAATTAATATTTAGTTTTTTCGTTTTTTTTCTTTGAGGGGTGTAGTTTTTTTTTGCTTTTGATAGTTTCTCCAAAAATTAAAAAAATTAAAGACCTATTTTATTTGTTTCATTTCTAAATTTCGGTCTCTGTTTAAAGTAGTAAGTATTTTTTTTTTTGGTTTTTTACTATACATCATAATTATTTACACTTAAAAGTATATGCTTGAATCTTCTTCCTTCCTTCTCCATGTGAACGCAAATCACCTTTTGATTTACATAACCAGCGCTACAGTGCTTTTCACCTTTTAATATTGAAAAGAATAATATTGAGTCAAATAAAGTAAGATAGAAAGAATCCTAAATGTAATCTTGAGAGGTATTGGATGCCATTTCCTCTTCTTTCTTTTTTAATGTAAGAAGCCCTTATCACAAATCAACCAAACAAATTCTGACAACCGTTTTTTCATAAAAGGGGTAATCGTGATAAGAGGTGAGGTCCTATTATTACTTTTTTACTAGAAAAAATGTTTATGTAAATTGGGTTATCTAGAGATGTTCAGTTTTACTGCATTTATCTAGCTTATAATATACATATCATCAAAATATATCTCATTAACTATACACTGTATGGACTGTAAAAAAAAGTTAGATATGTTTTTGGTCCCTATAAATATACCAACTTTTCGTTTTAATCCTCTAAAATTTTCCTTCAACTTTTAGTCCCTCAAAAAATTTTCATCTTCACTTTTGGTCCCTATTTTAAAGTAAACTCATATTTAGAATTCATATTTTTGAATAAAATTTTTATTTTGCAGAAAAATTTATAATATTATAAGAATCTCTCCCAAACAAAAATTAGAATTTTTTTAACAAAACGTGAATTTAATATGAATTTATATATTTTTTACGGTTAAAAATTCATATTAAATTTAGGTTTTGATAAAAAATTCTAATTTTTTTAGAAAATATTTTTATAATATTCTACACATTTCTGCATAATTTTATTAAAAAATATTAAAGTTAACTTAAAAATAAGGACCAAAAGTGGCGATTGAAACTTTTTTAGAGACTAAAAGTTGAAGGAAAATTTTAGAGAGATTAAAACGAAAAGTTGATATATTTATAGGGACCAAAAACATATTTAACCCAAAAAAAACTATCATGTATGTTTATCGTATTCATAAATGAACTGTAAATAGATGATAAACAAATAGAGCAAATATGAACTTCAAAGCTCATAAAACATTTACAAAAATATTTATATATTACTCTCGATGAAATCTTTATATTATGAAATTTAAGCTGAATTCTTTCTATAACTAATCAAAATTATTTTAATATAGATACTACAAACTACTATGAAATTATTTTTATCACGATTGCATTGACGTATTTTTAATATAAGGTCTAGCGGCGCAGTTTGTTGCCCGCTTACCTTCTATTCAAGTGTAAATAATAGTTTATATATATTAATTAATTAAGTGGTTTTCTTATTCATGGCATATAATATCTTTTCCACTAATCAAAATTTATTGATCACTCCTCGATTAGAAATCACCGTATTTCATTTGTTCAAGATATATTTGGTTGAAAGTTTCTCTCTTCAGCCTCGAGTAACTTGGTTTGAGACCCGACACCTAAATCCTCTTTAAGTTAAATGTTTTTACTTGGGGTAGTTGAATGTTGTTTTGTTTGTCTCAAAAGTTAAAGAAAAAGCAAATGCATCAGTTTATCCGCATATTGGCCTTTTCTTTCCTCAAATAAAATAATAGTACTTGTGATTATCTCATTTACCAAATAAATTACTAACTAATTCCAAATGTGTGACTTGCTCCCACTTTCATTTTGCTTACCTAAGGCTGCTTTCTAGTTGGTGATGACTTGAGATTATGTTGCCACATCATCCGCATATGCTGAAAAAGTGTATAGCCATCATATATTGCAAAGAAACGAAGATGTTACACGTTTGTTTTATAAAAAATGTTGGTGCACGTTTTGTGATGAAATCATTATAGATTTCAAGAATCATTAATTAGTTGCTTTTACACATGTACTTCCCTAATAAGCTTGACATAGTGTGTTTAATAATGATTTAATTGGACTTGATTATCTCACTACGATGATCACATCGTCAATTTCAATTCCTTTTTCTAATGGAATTTGCCTTTTTCTTTCAATTGGTTCAAAGAGGATAAAAGGATTCCTTTCCCTCTTTTTACTTGAGATGTGTCATCAATTTGTAATACTGCACTAAGGTACAACATAACAAACACTCATCCAGAAATGTGTAACACAAAGCTGTGAGAAATCTATTTACAAGTCATCAATATTTTATAATTTGTGTGACCTGTAAAAAAATATGATCCATGTCATTATTCTATGTGATAATATATAAAATTAATATAACGGTTATCATCTTGTTTGTATAATCATAATTTTATCCCCTAAGAATATGTTTTTTGCATGGATAATCTCAATGTTAATTTAAAATATCCGGTTGAATTATTTAGAATATGTTTTTATCCCCCAAGAATTATTTATTGACAGGTTTAAACTATACTTATGAGATATGAATTCTTTAGCTTATTTAATTATTTTTACTATAAAAAAAATTAATAAATAAAAAAATACTCCAAAAATAAATAGTTTGGTATAAAGTTTTTGATTTGTCATATCTTTTATCTTATTTATTTGTAACAGTTGAATCCTTTATTTTATTTTTGTCTCATTCAAATCCTTTATCTTTTCAAATGTTTGCAAGTTAGTCATTTTTTTAAACTTTCATTATAAAAAAAACACTGATGAGGTTTGCCACTTAGTGTTTTGATTTGAATTTTATGGGTTTGATGGAAAAAAATGATGATGAAGATTGAAGATGATGAACATATGAAAAAGTAGACGAAGTTTTTTTTCTGATTTTTTTTAAGAATAAAAATTATTTGTAATTAAAACTATTACTAATAATAATATGTGGCAAACCAACTCAACACTTCTTTTTAACAAAAATAAATGAAGAAAGGACTAACTTGTACGCGTTTTAAGAATAAAAGAATTGAACGGGACAAAAAAAAAGGGTAAAGGACTCAAATGTTACAAATAAATAAAGTAAAGGATATAAGTGGGACAAAAAAAAGATAAAGGACTTCACTGTTACAAATAAATAACATAAATGACCTCTACAGTAATTTTGCCTTTATTTTTTCTAGAATAAATATTGATTTGTCCGGTGAGAATGGATGAGAGGCAACGGTGGCGGAAAGTGTTCAATACAGTGGCGATGAGTCTTCGCGGTGAGACGAAAGGTGTGTTAACACTTTAACGTTCAAGTCAGTGATGGAACTGAGAAAGAATGTGTAGAAAGTTCTGTTAAAAGTGAATCATACGTTGGGAGTGAAGCTAAGTCACCCTTATATAAGCGCGCGTGAGAATAACAGTCTCAGGAAATTTGCCGCGTGTGATTAGGGAGCGGATAGAGAACACATGTAGGGTGATCGTTGCACGGAAGCGTGCCCAAATGTGATATAGTGCCTTGATGTTGACGTGTTCCTTCAGACACCGAACCTTAAAGCGGTAGACGTTTAGTCCACGTGTCGCCATGAGATTGGTCTTCTGACCGATTCAAAATAAATATTAAACTAGGAAACTACATATGCTACCGCACAAGTTTGTTATAGGTATCGTTGTTATGTTAAGCGTTAGAAAAATATGGAATTAATAATATACTTAACTAATCCCATAAGAAAATATTATATATTGGATTAATTAACGAAACATAACATATATTGAAGAGTATGTATTAACAAATATTTCCCTTTTTATCTCTTCATCGGTCTTTGTATCTCTTCCTTTTTATTTATTATATTTTCTATTTTTCCTAACAAAAATTATGTGTTAATAATATTTTCCCCGTACTTTTTTATTGGCTAAATTGTTTTTTGGTCCCTTAACTATTTTTGAGGTATCGTTTTGGTCTATAATTAATTGTTGGTCCATTTGAGTCCCTTAAGATTATCTCTGTTACATGTTAAGTCATTTTTGTTAGTTTAATTCAAAAACGTTAACGCATTTACAGGTGTAATTTTGACATTGGCTGAAAATTTATTCATTTCTTTTATCTTCTTCATCACAATCCTCTTCTCCTTACTGTAAAATATGAAGAACACGGTATGAATTTCATCATATATACCTTTATGAATCTTCATAAATCAATGACATAACTCAAAAAAACAACTATTTCATTTCAAACAACACAAATTCTCAATCTTCATAAACCAAATCAACCAAACTCTTTAGATCTATTTCCCAATTTCTTTTTCTTTTTTTTTTTCAGATTCACTAACAATGAGAAAATCAACCAAAATCTTCAAACCTATTTCCCAAATCCAAATCCTCCTTGTTTGAATCACCCTTCGATGAATCTCAAACCGAAACCCTCTTGTGTTTACGTTCTCAATCTCTTCTCTCAAAACTTAAATCGTTGAATCGCTCATTCTGAAAAAATGTACTTAATTTATAAGGTATTGTTGTTGTTTAATTTACTTATGATTTTGGTGCTCTTATGTTAAGGTTTATGTGAGAGATCGAATTTTTGAAGGATATGTTCTTTTTGAAGGATGAGTTTTGAAAGATTTTGGTGCTCTATGTACTTGAAGGTTGTTGTTGTTCTTATTTTGGGACATGGAATTTTTGGAGCAATTGTTGTGAGGTTAATTTGGTTTTTACATAATATTGTTGTGAGGTTAATTGTGTTGAAGATGCTAAGAAGAAGATAAATGAGAAGGGATAGAGTAATATGTTCATTTATTTGAGTTTTCTAGGTTTATAATTTTTTCTAAGAATTTTTTATAAATGTTTATGAATATTTGGTATAGATGATGAAGGTGATGAGAGAACAAGATGAAGAAATAGTAAAAAGAATTAGTTGCAAATGGCATATTGCTAGATACAATAGACATATAGAATCTAATGGTTTCCTTTGTGTCAAAAAGATCCAACGGTTACAGTTATAAAATTTAATGAGGTCTCTGGTGGACCACCTATAATGTTGATCCATCAAAGACATTTGGGGTTAGCCTCTTGACGGAAGGGACCAAACTGTGTAACAAATCCATATTTAAAGGACCCAAACAAACCAAAAATTAGTTATGGGACCAAAGCGGTACCTCAAAAATAGTTAAGGGAGTAAAAGAGAAATTTAGCTTTTTATATTTATTAAAGATAAATACGTGTCACGTCGTGAACGTAACTCAGTTGGTAGACAAATTGCATAATATATATAGGGGTCGGGTTTTGAATTCTGGATACCCCACTAATTCACCTAAAAACTTGACCAAAATATAAATATACATAATTTTTTTGATAAGCCAGGAGAAAGAACATGTATCAAGGAGAGTCGTCAACATCTCAACTAGGTTGACACCCCGAAAAAACTCTAATCTTATATTGTCAAACTCAGCAAGTTTTATTAAAAAATAGAAAATGATATATACAAGATAGGGGACTAACGAAAACCCTCAACAAAAAAGTTGAAGCAAAAATAATGAGAAATATTTAAGGGAATCTATAATTAGGCAGGTCAAATCTATCCCTAAGAAATCCCCGCAAATATCATGCGGTAAATCAGTCACTCAAACTGCACCATGAAGAGAGTATCCCTTATTCACAAGCTTATCAGCACAATAATTGCCTTCTCAAAAGAGATGCATAATATGAACACCGCGTCGAAGAGCATTATGTCACCTATTCTGAAGGGAAATGGGAACCAAAGATGCATTCTTAAACACTAATAAAGCACTCGTTGAATCACTTTCCAACCAAATGTTTCTCCACCCATTCGTAGCCGCATATTCCAACGCCTAGAGTCGTCGTTGTTGCTTCAATTGTTGTGCAAATATAAATATTTGTAATGTACTTTTTTATATTTAATAGTGACAAATTTTTCCCGTATTTATTTTTTATATTTATCAATGATAAATATGAAGGTGAGAAAAACACAAGAAGGAGAGGTTGAATTGTGTTAGCTTTTTTTTCGTTTCTCCTACTGATGTCACAGTTCAAAAGCAGATATCAATCAGCTTCTGAGGTAGTGATCAGAAACTAAATGTGCAGCGGATAAAAACAGAGTAAGAGAGAGAGAAGAAAGACACAAAGAAATTATACAGGTTCCTTCCACAAACCGGAAGTAGTCCTGTCCCCCTTGCACTTCCAAGGAGAGTTCACTAAAATGTAATCTCATATTACAAGTACTCAATCACACAAGCAAGAGATTTTCTATGCTCAAGCACACAAGCAAGAGACTTTCCTATACTCTAGTACAACTACAAGAGACTTACAAATGCTCAAGCACACAAGCAAGAGACTTACAATCAAACAAAATTACAAAGAAATATGTTTGAGTTTGAACACTTCACAATACAAAACAGAAACAGACTCTTAAGACTCTTAATACTATAGAATTTCTAAAATGTGAGCTTTGCTAAGAAATTCTAAGTAACAATGAAAAACAGAACAATAACAGAGTATGAACTTTGAATTGTTGAGAGTCTAGCTTTGTGTGTCTGTATACATTGTGGATTCTTGTATTGCTTGTATATCAGTTGTAATGTCTTGTGTTCTGGTTCACTAGTAGGTCTTCACTCCTTTATATAGAGGTGTGAAGAGATACGTTGGAACCTTGACAGCAATACAAAAAGAGTCATTTGAAACTTATTGATAATCACCAATGATCTTTTGTCTGATATGGTTATTGTCCTATAAAGGATCAATTTCAAATCCATTCCTTGTATGAAGGAACATTTTTGCAGGCAGAGCTGTTATCCTTGTCTTGTTGCAAAGCACGACCAAAGTAGTGGAGAAGGTGGTTGTACAGTTCGTACATTTGTCCTTTTTCAACGCTCTTGATAGAATAAGCTTCCAATGCTTTCAAATTTCATCTCAAGGCCGTTGTTACACTTCTTTTCGTCTTTAGCAACTCTTAGGCATGATTAAATGAGATTCCAGCTTTTGAAGCTTTAAGTTCTTCAGCTCCTGACAAACTTCAGCTTCTGGTGATCTTGCTTCTGATGAGGTGTTTATGATGAACTGGCTTCTGATGACGTCATCACTTCAGATGCGCTTTATACTTCAAGAGCACTTTTCTTTAGGAGCTTCAAGTTTCCCTTCTTTTTTTTTGGTTGATTCTTTTGCTCTCTTTTGTTCTTCCAGAACCTTATAAATATATCAGATGTTGTTTATGATCCTGTACACTTGAACAAATATTAACATATCCAATTGACATTTTTTAATACCTTGTTATCATCAAAACTCTAAGGGTAACTTATTGTTAAACATTTTTCGTTCTCACAATCTCCCCCACTCTAAGGGTAATGTTTGTAAAACGTATTTTGTTCCAACATCCTTCACATTAGAATTTATGGCTATCTATCTAAAACATTATCCACCAGATGATTATCACCCCAGTTTGTAACTAACTTAAACCACATCTATAAATTTGTCATAACTTATTCACTGACAACTAAGCTTTCAAGGTCAAATTGAGAATTCTCAACTCATACTACCATCCTAACTGGTAAATCCTCAATACTGAACTCATGTGTCATATTATTTCAACTTATATCTAGCACTAATCTAACTCCGAGGTTGTCGCCATAACATTTAACTTCCCATCTCGAAGACTAAAACTCCTCTTCCAAAATGGCACCACCTATGAAACATCTGTGAGAAGCTGGGGTGTCTCCCCCACTTGTTTTTTCCCTACACACAGCTTCCTGTTGAACTTCCACTCTCCCTCATTAGTTGAAACGTCACAAGGCTTAATACACTCCCGATTCTTACCCTCTTTCTCCTTAGCACTTTTGTAGTGGCAGGCTTTGCTTGACTATCTCCCTCTAACCATCCTCTTATGTATAATTAACATCTAAACAAATATTAACAGAATCAAGTATCGACAATGTCTGCATATATACATGCCGCCTTTGGGAACATAACAAAATTACATAACCTAGGCCGGATGAACCGACCTGATTTGATACCAACTATGTAACACCCTATTTTTCCGACGATAATTATTAAATAATAAGAATATATTTAATATTAAGGATGATACAAAACTTGACATTATATCAGAAAATAACAGTAAAATGTTTTCTTTTAAAATAAATTCACTGGAGAAGAAGAAAATTATTCACTGATCACATTAATAAATTCATACTTGCCGTTCAATAATCATAAATAGGAAAATAATAAAGTTTCAAAGATTCAACTCAACTGAAATTAAAAATTAAAAATCGTCAACCCCAAGCCTAGTATTACAGTATCCAAGCTCGTAGTGACTACATACGTATTCAACTACTAAATAACAGAACTAAACGGAGGGCATCCCCTCATTCCCACATTCTAAAACGTCCCACAACTACTCATTGTCAATCTGAGTATCTGTACTAAAGGTACAACCACCATACAAAAAACAACACAACAATATAAGGGGTGAGAAATCCTGGCATAACTTAATAATAGGGAAAAGCATGCATATTAAAAAAATATCAAAATAATCTAATCTCCACCATATATCCACTCTCAACAATTATTATGTATAATCTCCTCTTTTCACATATCACAACAGCACATTATTTTCACACTGAAAAATCACCAAGCACAAACATCATCATATACATCCATATGGACTTTCCTATCGACCTATATGAATGTGGTACCACACCTACTCATCATTTTTCCAGAGTTATGTTACTACAAATTCACTACATAATTTTCTAGAGGTATGTTACTGGACTTTCATTGCATAATTTGCCAGATGTATATAACACTGGACTTTCACTGCATAACAATGCAAGACATCATGCTCTAGACTCTACATGGAAGCATAAAATTAAAATCAACAAGTATTAGAAGTATACACTCAACACATAATCCACATACTAATGCAAGATTCATCCTACGATGCACGACTCTAATGCAAGCACACAAAACATCATCTCCACTCTCACCATCATCATCATCATCATCATCATCATCATCATCATCATCATCATAGATAAACATCATCACTCTCACCATCGTCATAACTTAACCATTAACACTCTCATCATCACAACAACATACACATCGTCATTCTCATTGTTATTACAATATAACATCATCATTCGCCATTGTGGTAATTTCTTTACAGATATATAATATGGATCGTCATCACTCTTTGTCACGGTTGTAGGATTGCTCTTCATTACTCTCTATCATCTGTTTATATCACAACCTTATCTCTTCATTAATCAACACCTTACGTGTGACTCATTCGACGTCAACATCCCTTTATTCTATTTTATTATTCATCTCACAAACGTACTATATTCTCTCATCTATTCTAGGCCCTATATATACTTTATTTTGATACCATACACTATTCCTCATTCTTAGTCTTAAGATATTTACTTGTTCATGATCATTCCATATAAAGTCTCCTCTCTTTACAACTAGGTCCTACCTCATCATCGTCATTAACTCCTTCATACTTATTCTTCTCAATAAAACGAATTTATATCTTATTACTTTGTTCTCATGTTCGTAGT
>Ga0315915_1008775_pt1 | contig 11705 bp, 6 predicted proteins | sample MpolbnodulesMG_FD_207738 | JGI IMG/M metagenome (GOLD analysis project Ga0315915, IMG submission 207738) | Medicago polymorpha root nodule microbial communities from Los Angeles, California, United States - branched nodules | ecosystem: Host-associated > Plants > Roots > Nodule | place: USA... | reverse complement strand
AAACAACTAGTATTTTGATCAATCCAAGAAATTTTCCTATTATCCTCACATCCCTCCAAAAAAGCGAATAAAAAGTTTCGATGAAGAGATGATACCTGAGGGAGATTTGAAGAAGGAAAGGGCGTAGACAAGTGATGAGGTCATGATAGACTTTAGAAGAACGAGACGACCACCAAACGATAAATATTTACTCTTTCAACTGGACAGAGGAGATTTAATATGCATACTAACAGGCTCCCAAAACTTCAAACGACGAAAATCATCCCCCACCGGAAGGCCAAGGTACACAATAAGCAAAGGTACCACTCTACAGTTTAGAACCTCCGTCGCTTCAAGAAGCCAAGATCTATTCACATTCACCCCCACCAACTCACTTTTATGAAAATTCACTTTATGGTCAGACATAGTCGCAAAGAGATGCAAAACAGATTGCATCACTCTGACATTCGCCCAACTCTTATTACCCAAAATTAACGTATCATCAACAAACTGAAGGTGGGATATCGATAGACTCCTTTCCCGACCCACTTGATAGCCGGTAAAAATATTATTATTGACCATAGTCTCCATCATCACATGAAAACCCTCCACTGCCAAAAGAAATAAAAAAGGCAACAGAGGGTCCCCTTGCTTCAAACCTCTAGCCAAGGAGAACTCTTCTATGAGACTTACATTTACCAAAATTGTCGTCGTTGCCGTAGTTACACATTCTTTCATCCATTTCCTCCACAAGCGCGGAAATGACATTTTGCACATCACATCATCCAAAAAGTTCCAATCCACCGAATCACACTTTTTCACAAAATCAACCTTAAAAAGGAGTAGATTTTTCTTTAATTTTTTTGCCTCATCCACCACTTTATTTACCACCAAAATACCATCCAAGATTTGTCTACCCTTAACAAAAGCAGACTGTATCTCAGATATTACATTACCAATAACAATTCTCAAACGATTTGCCAACATTTTAGCCGACACTTTATACAAACCCCCCACTAAAGATATGAGCCGGTAGTCATTCAAATTCAGGGGACGCTCTTTTTTCGAAATGAGAGTAATAAAAGTACTATTGATACCTTTCAGAAGCTTCCCATTACGATGAAATCCAGATACAAAGTTTTCACTTCATCTCAAACTAGGTGTCTTTAATACGGTTATTAAAAAAAAAGATTATTTGTGTTGATTTTAAAGGTAAAATTTGTTTAATTTACTAAAACATCTTATTAATTATAGTTAATGAAATGGTTAATTGATTGAACTGCAATAAATAAGAATATGTTAGTGAAAAATAATAATAAATGTTGTATTGATATTATAAAATTGACAAATAATTTGAGAAAAAGAAAAATAAAAAAGAGGACACATATTATGTGGCGAAGTAGTCGTAAAAAAAATTACTACTTTCTCTGTTCCATAATAAGTGAGTCATTTGCAAAAAAAAAGTATTGTCCCAAAAAATTGATCTATTTCACTCTTAATACAATATTAATTACTTTTTTCTAATTGTAACTTTAATTAATATTACTTTCATTCCTCACAATTGAATATATTCTGCTTTACATTTATGATAATGCAGAATACACTAATAGTTGACAAAACAATTAAAATCATTTTTCCCTCTTTTGTTTATACACTTTTTAATATGTGTGAATAAACAAAATGTTCAATTATAAACTAAGGGAGTAGTATTTGAATATCATTATAAAAAAATAATAATGCATTAAACTATGTTTGAAAAAACATTAATGAATTAAGACCCTGTCCCACCACAAACATCACTCTGCATCCTCATTTATGACACATCTGGCATCCTCTCTCATTTGTATCATTTACACAAACTCCTTCAAAAATTTGTTGAAAATGGAATAGAGAACCAACCTTTTCTTCAACCTCTCTCTCTCTCTCTCTCTCCCATGAAAGAGAGAGTACATTTTGCATTACTACTTCCATTCTAGCTATTTTCCTAATGGCTCTTCTTAATTCCTTGCCTGAACAATCCCACCCTAAAACCAAAAAAGCACTCCCAAAACACAAACAAAAGAACCAACAACAACAGAAACAAAAACCAAAACCAAAACAAAAACCACCTTCTTCATGGGACCAAATAAAAAACATCCTAACATGCAAACAGATCGAAGGTTCAAGAGTTCATGATCCTTCAAAACCAAACAACAATAATGGTTACTCAAAATTAGGTTCTTCTTGTAGCTCCATTTGTAGCTTCAGAGATGTTGTTCATGGAAACACTAGAGTTGTTCATAGGTCTGATAATTCATCACCAGAGAGTAGTATCTTGGGTCAAGAAACAAGTTTACTCAAAAGAAAACCTATCACTGCTTCATCATCATCATCAACAACTCGTTCTGCATCATGTTCTGGGAAATCATCCAACGGTGGAGGAAACTACACATCTTCAAGAGGAATGCAGTTTAGGAAGCTATCTGGATGTTATGAATGTCACATGATCGTTGACCCTAGCAGGTTAACATAATGTTTTTTTCTCTGTTTTCACTCAATTCTAGATTATAATAATTAATCATTCATTAATGTTTTTCAGTTTTTGTTGAAAAAGTCTTTTTAAAAATTTATAATTATATTTATTTAGGAAAACTATTGAATTAGATAGTTTTTTAAAATTTGATATATGGTCAAAGTACTCACAATTATTGTAGCAATTGTTTGAAGATTTTTGGAAATATTGGTAAATACAATCAATTTTTGATAATATATTTTTTCTTAACAATATTATTGGTGTGAAGTATCCAATATCTTATTTTATGAGTAATCTACTGGAAAAAACTTTACCATTCAATTATAGTGAGTTATTTTCTCCCAACCACATTTTTCAATCATAACTTTTAATACTATACAAGAATACTCGTAATAATGTTAGATTGTTTTAGTTGTTCATTTTTCTATACAATTATTTGTACATAAACTTTATTCAACATACTTCGAAATTAAATATAAGAAGAAAAAAAACTTAAAAAGTTGGATGTATTTGCTTTTTAAGTCTTTTCATATATATTTCATTCTTCTAGGATTCAAATCCCAGCCACCACAAAAAAAAAAACTTACATTAAACAAAACAAACAAAAAAAAAAAATTCATTCTAAAGGATCGATTGTGATACTATACCTATGAAAATTAATTAATTAGCTTAATTTCTGTATTATTTTTTTGCATAGTCATTGAGAGCGAAACTAATGAATATATATTGTGTGTGTGATTGCAACTCAGGCTACCAATTCCAAGGAGCACATTGTGTCGTTGTGATCAATGTGGAGAGGTCTTCCCTAAGATTGAAAGCTTGGAACTTCATCAAGCTGTTCGACATGCAGGTATTCTCTTTTGTTCTTTGCATTAATTTTTGTTCTTTCTTATCTCTTTTTATCATTTCACTCTTATTTTTCTTATCTACTTTTTCCTTTTTCTTTAAGACGAAAACATGCAAAAACGTTATTCCTTTCGTATCGCATTTACTATGTGAAATATATGGACCACTACTAGCAAAGCTAATATTGTTTTCACACTTTTTGCCAACATATTAATTAACTCTCAATTTCCATAAATGACTGCAGTAATAGTTTTCTTTTATTGATCAAATGAAAACTTGTATTCCAATTAATGCACGGTAACAAGAATTTAGATCTGGTGATTTTGTTCAACCATATAGCTAGCTAGTTGTTGTGTCTATCTCATCAAAAATATCTTTATGGGTCTAATTCCCTTTGTGCTAAAATTGAATCATGTGTAGCATCTTCGAAATTTGAAACCAAGGAGGGGAAAAAGGACCACAATCCGTGCATGTCATTATCTTAGTACTAGTATTAGTTGCTTTACAAGTACTGTTTGTTTTCTAGTTATCTTGTTCTTGGTTTTTCATTTCGAGCTGTTGGATTGGTTAGCCCTTTGGGATGTCTAACTATAAATTATTTTTAACCGGATTAGTACCTCTTATATTCTAATTGAAAAATATTTACTTATAAAAAAAAGTATATAAATAATACTCGTTGGTTGAAGTTCAAATATGTTCTACTAATTCATGTGGGTGTCAGTGTCACAAACAATTAGTGTAGTTAGTATATAAATAATACTCGAGAATAGTATATAAAAAATAGTGTAGTTATATTCAATAGTCATGCATCAGCATCACCGATTCATTCACAATTTATCACTGATGCACCCACCAAAACAAGTGCATTTGTTGTGAGGCATATACGTACACAAGTAGCTCCCTGTTTCATTCACCCAAAAAAAAAAATAGTTCCTTGTTTAAGAGTCTTATTATACGTACGAGATATCACATTCACAGCTGTATGGTGTAAGATATATTAATGACCTGCCTCCACAACGTGACAACTCTTGATTTCTGGACTCCATCCACACCACCCCATGACACATATAAGAAACTGACATCAATTGTAAATCACAAATACACTACCACAATAGAAAATTTCCATATCATGCGATAGAAAACTAATATTTTATTTTGACCAACACTCTCTTCCATTGAAAGTTATCATTAGTCACACACTACATTAATTAAGTTGACACTATTAAATGTAGGTACTTCTCCATATAGAAATTCAAACCAAGGTAGCCAAGTTGTAGGACTAGGAATCTAATCTATTTTCAGGATGCTTTTCATGCAAGATGAATCAATAGCTGAAAAAATATCATCTCAATTGTACTTGTCATCTTCAGAATATTATTTGTATTTATTTTTTTTTATCGAGAGGGATATACCATTATTATTAGTACTCCATAAAGGTATCACTCCATCAAAACAATTTAATCTGCTTTTGACATTTAAATAAAATATATCTCATTTTTATAATTTCCTACTAGTATATTTATAGAGTTTTTTAGAAACTTAATTATGTATAGAGTTTAATGGAGATGTATTGTCAAATAAAATAGTTTTACGTTCACATCCAACAAAAACTCATGATCGTAAGTTTAAAACTAATTTACACAGACAAATGCATGTCTAATTTTCTCTTGTATATTCTCAATCCAAATTTTTTTATGCATGCTCATAAGTATATACTTATAGATTCTTAGGAATATTTTTATTTTCTTGGTATGTATATAACTTACTAATTTGTAAGAATTGTACTTGTTAAACAGTTTCGGAGCTGGGTCCAGAGGATTCAGGTAGGAACATAGTAGAGATAATCTTCAAATCTAGCTGGTTAAAGAGAGAGACTCCAATGTGCAAGATTGAACGGATACTAAAAGTCCACAACACACAACGAACAATCCAACGGTTCGAGGAATGCAGAGACGCGGTAAAATCCCGTGCATCCAACACCACCAAGAAAAATCCCCGGTGTGCGGCAGATGGCAACGAACTCCTCCGTTTCCACAGCACATCGCTATCGTGTGCACTCGGTGCAAGTGGTTCCTCCGCTCTTTGCGCCGTGCCTGGATGCGGAGTTTGCAACATCATCCGGTACGGTTTTCAAAAGAAAGGTGGAGTGAAGACCAATGCTAGTAGTGGTAGGGCCCATGACAATTCGGTTGGAGAAGATTCTAGAAGGGCAATGCTGGTGTGCCGCGTGATTGCCGGGAAAATGAAGCGTGTGGCGGAGGAAGGTGCACCGGTGGTGTCGGAGGAGGAAATGGTGTGTTTTGATTCTATTGCAGGGAATGCTGGGAGTTACTCGAATCTTGAAGATTTAACTGTTTTCAATCCAAGAGCTATTCTTCCTTGTTTCGTAGTTATTTACAAAGTGCTTCCATGCTGACCGAATACCTTCCATGTTTGATATCACGATGAAATTGTGAGAATCAAGATTACTCATATTGATTCTAACAAATTCATTGTGAATTCAAACTTACAAATTGTTTATGATTGTCTTGGATTTAGAGTTATTACTGTTAATTAAATTACTCATATAGTAGTAATAAATTACTACCAGTACAATTTTCGTCCCCAATCTTGATACGCGATCTAATATTTTACATTAGACGAAAATCTTTGATCACCTATAAATAATGTAGGGGAATGATTTTTATATGTATTTTATTGGATTGAGAATTAATGAGAGGACGTGTTGTTAAGATTGAGGACGAAAATGGAATATATTCTATGCTTATCATTAGTTTGTTAGTATTATGAAAATGCTTAATTAAAGATATTTTCAACAGCTATAACTCTTCCGTATCTATAGATGTGTCAACTATAAATACATTGATTACTACTCTGGTGGTTTGTTAATTCATATTTAGTATTATTGCTATATTATTATTGCGAATATGTATTATGGCCCAAATATGTGTACATTGGTGCTCTCGTAAAGTTGAGCCAAAGAAAAACTATTTTGTTGAGCCAAAGAAAAACTATTTTGTTGATTGTGCCCAGTATTGATATGGGAGTGAAGATGCTATAAAATGAAAATGGTTACTATTGAATCAATCTTGATAAAACATATTAAGAGTTCTGCATTAAATAAATAATAGTATTCAATAAATACTTAGATGTTTACTTCAAAAAAAAAAAAATACTTAGACGTTGTTGAGATTCTCTCATCTAACAAACTATTTTTTTGGGTTGAACTTTTTTCATGGACTCAAGTCTTAACAATATACAGTGTGAAATAATGTGAAACGCATAACAATTAACTGAAATATTGGTTAATGATTATGTTAGTTTTTGTGTGTGGACAAATTGAACTTTTTTCATGGACTCAAGTCTTAACAATATGAAGTACTGAAATAATGTGGACAAATGGATATATATGTCGCGCGTATTAAGACTAATTTTTTGAAATAATTGAGTTTTATTTAATAGAGTGAACTTTGTCGACATAAATTTGTTAAGAGTCTAAGAAACAAATGGTTAAAATACTTAAATATCTATCAGTTATGTCGCAAGTTGGTATTTATTTAGATTAGCTTGCATGAGATAGAGATAGGAATTAGAATGTTGTAAAGTATACCTTTTTATGTCGGTTTGTTGTGCAATGCTACGCATGACCCAAAATGATGATCAAAGTGTGGTGGAAGGTGGAATCAAACTTTGTGTATGGATCCCACCTACTACTAATTGGAGTACTCTCTGTGTATATATATGTGCGCGCTAACTTCTGATCAATTTGCCAAGATGTTATTCATTTTAATTTATCATTTTCGGTTATTTAATCAATGGAAAGGTAGCTGAAAATTAAAACTTTCTGATTGTCCTGAAGTTCTAGTGACTGGCTGAAAACTAAAGACATTGACCCTTCATGTGTGAATGAAACATCATCATACCATGGAATAAATTAAGGTGGGTGTACACTGTACAGCATTGAAGTATTGATTCATACCAATTGCCACATGATATAAGACCACATTGATCAATAAGGAGTATACAAGAATTAAGAAATGTAGTTTTCACATTAAATTTATAACAATGTATATTATGTTTTCAAAATTATTACTAATTCAATTATATCAAGTGAGAGAAGTATTGGTTGATAATTCTTTCCATTTATTAAAAGTATTTTTGTGAAAAAGTAATTAATGCATCTTAGAAATGGGACAAAGTAAAATGTGCCTCTATTTACTTATGGTGAATAAAATATGTCTTGGCTCCCCTAAAAAAATTATAAGGAGAGTAAATAAGTCTCTAAAGTCAAATTCAACTAGCAATGTTCCTATAAGTAGATTAACACCCTCATGGAGATTTAAACTTAAAATCTTGCGTAAGCGAGTTTCAATGATAATTATTGATTCGTCTATTAAAAAAAAGGAGAGTAAACAAATTATGGAAACATTATCCTGCTGGAAGTCAAAGTGACTAGGTGTATTCTACAATAATTGAAAGATAAATAAGATAAGGGAAATGTTAATTGTGCCCTTAAGACACAAGTTAATGAAACAAACATAGAAATAATTCATTGGAATGTGTGTATTACATTTAATCTTTAGCTTTTTAATGAGTTGAATGCACAAAATTTTATAAAATATTTCTTTTTTTAGGTTTCTTAACATGTGCTCCAAGGACACAAGTTAACACTACCCATAAGATAATAATAAGAAAGAGGAGAGGATGAGGTTGGGACGTGATTAGTTTTGCTTGTCCTTGACCAGACAACACATTTCCTAGAATGCATAATGAAGAAGAAGGTAGCTTTCTATTCCTTTTTTTGTTTCTTTTTGAATGTATGTATCTAAGCTTTTAGCATAGTTGAATAGAAACACAAGATGATAATTCCGAACACATGCTCCGGCACATGGAGATTCGTTGTTTTATTAGTGTCCCAAGCACTTGGATTTTTGGAGAATTCATATACCAACGTATAAGTTCCCATCGAAAGTGGCTGTCAACAACTCTTGGTTTAATTGATAAGATATTGACTCATACTTAATAAAAATGTGAGTTTAACTTTTATTATCATCGCAAAAACTTTTTTGATGTGTATGATCTAAATATCTCAATCAATCAACGCTTACCCTTTTTCTGGCAATCAATAAAATTCAACTCATTTAAACTATTGAATAAAAAAAGGGTTCATTGGAATATAAAGATGAGAATTTTATTCCAAAGTATTTGGGAAAAATATGTTTAGTTAACTTTATGATATTCCTTAAAACCATAAAAATAGGGATTATAATAAGTAACTATATAAGAATTTATTCACATCTCAATGAGAACTTTATTCCCACCCTTTTTCTTGGGAAATGTTTTCTATTCCCAGGAACATTTTATATCTGCGAATAAAATTTAGTAAACTTGTAACAAACATATGCATATATATTTCTATCATTGTATTTCCGGGAATCAACAAATATAACTTGAAACAAACACACCCTTAATCATGGGTTTAATGCTTAGTTCATTTTTTTCGTTTTCTTTAATTGACGGTTCCCAGGATCTCTATCTCTGATATATGTAATGATTTGAGATTTTTTTTTTCTTCCCTTTTCTTTTGCTATTTTCAACTACATTAATTATTTTTTTACATACATGCCCCTATTTATTATACATCTTTTTCTTTAATTACAAACAATAGTGATTACACACAACTTTAATAAAAATATCCACTATCTTAATTCCCGTGTTTTTGGCAAAATGGTCTTATATATAGAGATGGAGGTAGTAATTATTTAAAAAAAATAAAAACGACACAACATTATACTTAAGGATGGTAAATTGAGTCAATCAGTTTTGTACCGTCTTAATCTTATCATTAATCTGTCTAACATTGAAAATTGCATGTCAGTCACGTTTTATGGCAGGTTGGTTCATCAATTTTAGAAAATACTAACAAATAATAATTGAAAAATTTACACATATAATGCAAAAAGTGTAAAAACAAAATAAAAATAAAGATAATACAATTAAATCAAAATATGTAACAAATGAGTTCATACACAATATAGAAATTATCATTAAAGCATCTACAATTTATTATCTAAAGATATATAATAAGCTAACAAGACAAAAGAAAATGTCGAAAAAAAAAAGACAGCAAAAATATATCACAATCTTTCAAAAACAAAAGAAATATCGGAAGTTTATCAAATATCAAACTATTAAAAAAAACATGAGGCTAAAATCACGAAATCTAAGTGAATAGATTAAAAGAGTTTCTTTTCACTACTTCATGAGGTAAAAAATGAGAAAGATAGATAAAAATGTTGTGATTTAAATAAATAAAAAGTTAAACTTAATGAATTAAACACAATGAATTTCAATCACCACCTCTCCACCTCCGCTTATCTCTAATCAAATAATTCACCCAAAAATCTCAATTTTGAATCATAATTTTCTTCATTGGATGATGATGGTGGTGGGTTCATATCTAGATTTGATGACGATGATGAATGTGTTTTTTTTTCAATTACCAACAATAATTTTTAATCAGCATAAAAAAACAATAATTTTTAATTGTTAATTTATAAATAAAAACAAATAATAATATTAATTGTAAGAATGATGACATGGAAATTATTTTTTCAAACTAACTAATGTCAAGTATGCACCATATCATCAATAAGTGTGCCACATCATTAAAAGAAGAGGGGGATCAAAAAATTGTGTTACTTTTTAAATGGAGCACCAAAAAAGTGGTTTTGAAAAAAGGGGATCAAAGGGACCAAAATTGCATTTAAGCTTAGTTTTTATATATTTGTATTTATAATTTTTGTATATACATAATAATAACTAACAAAAAAGAGTTAGAGTGTATAACAAGTGACCTAAATAAAATTATTATCTTAAGAGTTAAGTGGATGAAAGGGTAAAAAAGAAATGAAAAAATAGCAAGCCTAGAAGAAATGTTATACAAAACATGCAAGCAAATGAAAAAACTAAAGAGAAGAGAATTAGTGGTATTTCAATTTCCAAATCTCCAATTATACTACTTAGTTAGGAGTATGATGTCTAACTTAAGGGGCCATTTAGAAGAAGTAAAACGGTACCGTTTGAGTCCCTTATTAAATTTTCGTTTTCCCTCTCTTCTTCGACCGATTCGTGGTGTTCTATTCCGATCACTCTTTCAGTTCCGTATGTGAGTACTTCTTCTTCACCTTAAAAATATAGATTTATATATGTTATTGATTATTTATGCTTCATTATGGGCCTGTTTGGATAAACAGCTTGAAATCATGTTGTAGGAATTATCTTAATCCATAATGAAGTCTTTGTTATCATATCTCTTAAGTGCTTAAAATTTTAAGTCAAATACTTGAATATCCTTTGCATTTGAGTATAATGCGCACTGAATAACACACTCAAAATGCCGTCATCATCATTGGTAGATTGCAGAGAAACATAACTTCTTAATCTTTGAGGATCGTAAATTTGCTGACATTGGTAACACAGTAACCATGCAATATGCAGGGTATAGTTTGCTCAACTATCTTGTAATCTTGTATTCCCTTTCTTTCTAGATTCCTCATCTGTATCTACATAGGGATCTTTCACATATTGGATTGGGTTCACATAGTAAATGCTCACATAATCTCTGGTCCTGGAATTGTGGATGGACTGAAATTGAAGGTCTGTATAGATAGTCATTATCATTATAATACTTAGTATATTATTTTTTGTTCCATCCTAAAGTTGATGAAACAAATGCAAGCATTGTTTGAGGAGCAACTTTCCCCACCTGAATTTTTTTATAAAAAAATAACACCACTTGATTTCAGAAGTATAATTTCGTACGAAATGAACTTTAGGACTCCCATGTTTGGGTTTTTCTTTAAACTGTTTCATTTTTAAGTGCCTATTTTTTTTTTAAAAAAAAGATTTGTATATATAATAGTGAAAATAACTTTTAAGTATTTACTGTACCCATACAAGCCTTTTTAAAACAAAACAGATCCTATTATTCTAAAATAAATAATGATCTTGTATGCACGAGGCTTTACATAAAGAGAATTATGCATATAAAGAATAATGTTTCATGATGTCACAAACATGTATATTTTCCTTTTTTGGATAAGCTAGCTTGTCACAATTGTATAAGATTAAAGACAAGGAATACTAGCTTTGTCATTTTTGGACAAACATGCCCTACTAAATGGTGGTTGTTTTTTTTTTAAGTTTCTAGCAACTATGGTTACAAGTATCATCACTTTGATTTTAGTAATAAGCAAAAACATCTCATAACAACAACAACAACCAATCATGAATTCATCAACAACAACATTATATTTCATCAATTTTGAGTGAAAACACAAAGTATACATATATACACATCTTGAGC
>Ga0315915_1008770_pt1 | contig 11708 bp, 10 predicted proteins | sample MpolbnodulesMG_FD_207738 | JGI IMG/M metagenome (GOLD analysis project Ga0315915, IMG submission 207738) | Medicago polymorpha root nodule microbial communities from Los Angeles, California, United States - branched nodules | ecosystem: Host-associated > Plants > Roots > Nodule | place: USA... | reverse complement strand
GCGTTTAGAATCGGTTTTGTCTTTACCTAACAACAACTTAAGATTTTGTGTTTGTAACATGCGTTTTGATTTTGTTATGGGTATAAAATTTGTCCGTGTCTTTACCTAATTTGTCGTGTTTAGAATCAGTTTTTTATATGAAAGGTCATTTTGATAACTTTTTTCGTCGACTGCCGTTTCTCACAACCATCTTCCTTCCTTTTTTGCCTTTCTCACCTCAAATCGTTTTGGGTTTTGCTTTTGCATCAAATGCATCTTAAGAGAGTTAGTCTTTAACATGATATTGGAACTCCAGTGGCCAAATGGTTTTGCTTCTGCATCAAGTGCAGAACTGGATACTTGTGTTACATCAGCACCGCAGGTTTCACACATTCTGCTTATATTTTTGGTAATGAAGCTTTTATTTTACCAACAAATGTAGTACAAAATTATAAATTAATTGTATAAGTTGTTTACAAAAACACCCTAATTTTGGCCAGGAAAGTGCTACTGTTCACCACCTTAATTACTTATATACATTATTATAAGATAAGATAAAATAATGGTACAATTCTAAATTGAAAATATTTTTAAAAAATATATAGTTTAAAATAACAAACAACATTTGACTAAAATAAATTATTTGAATCTGGAAAAATTGTTTTCCTTTGGAGACAAACTTAAACTGTGAGTTTTGTGGGATGGTCGCGGAAACGCCATCTCATCTTTTCTTACATTGTCAAGTGGTGTCTGAGGCGTGGTTCAAGGTTTTGGGTTGGCTAGAAATAAATCGTATTACTCCCCGAAAATTTATTTGTCCATTTTGAATGTTGGAGTGGGGAGGTGAGACATGAGAAACTTCAAAAAGGTTGAAGGTCGATTAGACATGCAACACTTTGAATGATTTGGAAATATAAAAATGATAAAAGTTTCAATAATAGTACCAAGGAGATTGATTATATGATTGAAGAGATTAAGGTGCTATCTTGACAATGAAGTTTGTGTAGATTAAAGATTCTCTGTTGTCTATACCACGAATGTGGTGTTGGAACCCAAATAATTGTTTATCTATACTATATATAAAGAAAATAAGCTTAAAATACATAAGTTTGGGCTGACTTTTTTTTATTACCTATTTTACCCTTCATTTAAATTTAAACAATCATTATATTATTATACCAACAAAAAACTAATTTAACTAACTCTAAAAGTTATGTGTAATGGTAAAAAGATAAAATATTGTACAAAAGGGTAAATACGAAAGCTTTTTTTGGACGAAGTGTCTTTCACTTTTGAACTGAGACACGTCTGTATGTATCAAAATTTTAAATTAGTCTTTTTGTTGTGTACTTCATGTATCGAAATTTCAAAATAATATTTTATTAGAACTGATATGATCATATAAATACATATAGAAGCTGATATGATATTGATTAAGACTAATATGACAATATTAACGAAGAATTTTAATGTTGGTGACTATTTCTCCCAACATATTGCACAACTAGAGATCATTGTGAGCAGTAGATTAGAGACAAAAATAACCGCTTGTATTATGATTTGGGAAATAGACGGAAAAAGAAAACAAGAAACGGAAGCGTTGGAAAGTAAGTAACGGTGGGGAGACAGAACTGAACCTGACCCCTCTTGCGTGAGTGTTACAGTTAAATTAAGTTATCTAACTCGAAATTATCATCAATCTTATTTATAAGCTCACAAAACCCCTTACGACGACACTTAATTCATTCATCCATCTCTTGCGTCCAAACAACACAGGGTTGCGACGTAAGCCATTCTCTCAAGCGGCGAGCGAGGCTTCTTGCTTTCATATCATGGCCTCCATCACTTCCGTCGAACTCAACTTTCTCATTTTTCGTTACCTCAACGAATCAGGTTCACCCTTTACCTTTCTTAATTCTTATTTTTCTCTTTCTTCTTTTGCGTTACAAGTTAGGGTTTTCAATGTTTTGCGAATTTTCAGTTTTCATTAGGGTTAGTTATTGTTCAGAATTGGAGCTTTTTTACCTGCTAATTGATTTGATAAAAGATCCTTCACGTTTTCTGATTTTTCTGTTTTAAGATGAAGGATGACGGAATTTGTTTTAGATCTGTTACTTTTAGTTAGATTTGGTGTTGAGACTTGATTTTTGAAGGTATGAAATGTGATGATATTGATAATGAGTTAGATGCGTAGACTGGTTATGTTTTTGGTTGATTTTCGGTATTTTTCGCACAAAATGTCTTTAGTGGATGAAAATTATGTACATGATGAGCTTTCGTTGTTAATTATTATGTTTTTATTGTAATTGATTATGTATTATGTATATGTAAGTTGGGAATTGTATTTGCAAAAGTGTAATAGAAGGTTAATGATGATTGTGTCGAATCACTGAATGACGACATGCAAGAATTAATTGTGGTCCGGAGACTAAGGAGTAGTTAAATAATTTAACTGCCATGTCCGGCTTTAACGGATGGATGAGTCGAAAAGTCTTACTATGTTTTTATTGTAATTGATTATGTATGAATGTATATGTTAGTTGAGAGTTGTATTTGCAAAAGTGTAATAGAAGGTTAATGATGATTGTGCCGAACCACTGAATGACGACATGCAAGAATTAATTGTGGTCCAGAGATTTTTCGACTCATCCATTCGTTAAAGCCGGACATGGTAGTTTTAAGTTATTTAACTACTCCATGTATACATTCTTGCCTTTTTTTAGAACATTCCTTTGTAGTATTTTGCCGCACTCGTAGTAGAAATATCAATTAAAAGGAAGTTTGATTACACTTTTGAGCAATGGAACTGAGTGGCAACTTAGGAATTGAGTGTTTGCTTGCTCATTTTTCTTATACGGACTTGTTTGTCATGTTTAGAATCATGTTTCATAGGATGTATTGTTTGTTACGTATAAAATTTGTTGTATCTTAACCTAATAATGATTTGAGATTTAATGGGTGTGTGATGTGCATTTGATTTTGTTATGGGTTTAAAATTTGTCGTGTCTTCACCTAATAATGACTTTAAGATTTTATGTGTTTGTAACGTGCGTTTTGATTTTGTTATGGGTTTAAAACTTGTCGTGTCTTTACCTAATTTGCCGCGTTTAGAATCGGTTTTGTCTTTACCTAACAACAACTTAAGATATTTTGTTTGTAACGCGCGTTTTGATTTTGTTATGGGTATAAAATTTGTCCGTGTGTTGAGAATCGGTTTTTTTATATGAAAGGTCTTTATTGATAACTTTTTTCGTCGACTGCCGTTTCTCACAACCATCTTCCTTCCTTTTTTGCCTTTCTCACCTCAAATCGTTTTGGGTTTTGCTTTTGCATCAAATGCATCTTAAGAGAGTTAGTCTTTAACATGATATTGGAACTGCAGTGGCCAAATGGTTTTGCTTGTGCATCATGTGCAAATGTATTGATTTATAACTGGATACTTGTGTTACATCACTACCGCAGGTTTCACACATTCTGCTTATACTTTTGGTAATGAAGCTTCTATTAACAAATGCCCCATTGATGGAAACTTGGTACCGCCAGGTGCTCTTGTTACATTTGTTCAAAAGGGACTGCAGTACTTTGAGATGGAAGCCAATTTGAATAATGTTAGCATCCTCTGTTTTTCCATTCCTGATTTTTGTCAACATAATATTCATCCATTTGAGTAGATCTTTTTAGGCTTTCATATCCCTAGGTTTCATGTTGATTAATGTTTCTTTTAAGCCTGCCAGTGTGATGCAGACCTGGACGAAGATTTTTCATTGTTACAACCTTTGGATCTTATCACAAAAGATGTGCATGAACTTAGGCAAATTATTAGTGAAAGAAAGAAAAAACTACAGAAGGAGAGAAGTAAAGAATTAGAAAAGGAGCATGAAGCTGAACGTGGACGGGCAAGAGAAAAGGAAAGACATCATAGGGAGAAAGAATTTGAAAAGGACAGGGAGAAAGAGAGGGTAAAAATTGCTAAAGAGCGTGAACAGCAGCATGTAAATAAGACTGACAAAGAAGTGGTCAGAGATCAAGACAAGGTTACTGCAAAGCATGAAGTGAAGACTGACAGGGAAGTGGTCAGAGATCTAGACAAGGTTACTGTAAAGCATGAAGTGAATGGAACAGTTCGAGGTAATTTGCTGTTCGTGAAAATAGTTTACATTACTTATATCACATATGTCCTTTGTAGTGTGTTTCATGTTCAGCTGCATTTTCTAATCAGTAATCTGTGATAAATTTCAATATCTTGTAATTATATTTTAGCTGTTATCCTTTATTTTCTATTCACCTTTACAGCTTTACTTGTTTCTTTGAATGCTTTCCCCTTCTAAAATTTAAGACAAGTTTTCTTCATTATATTGGTTGGATTAGAAAGCTGGAATGGCTTAATAAAGACTAAAAAGTTGACCCCTTTATTCTATTTTGCTATCAAATCTGATTTTCAATATTTTATTTTATTTATTTTTTATCTTTTTTTGGAGTAAAGCAATGAAATCATTTATTGTAGTTGGTGCAAGTGTTTACACCACCGGACCCCTCTCCCCAAAATGCTGTTAGTGAGTATTCATTATATGTGGTGTATGAAAGTTAATACTAGTTTCAAACTTTCTATTAATATTCTTTCTTTAAATATGGATGATTTTTTCTTTTGCTTCGATTGGACCAGAACCCATGGACATATGTACGACATCAACATCTCAGCCACGTCAAATTCCTACTTCAGATGTGATAATCTTGGAAGGCCATACTTCCGAGGTGAGTTGTATCTTTGATGCTCCTTTTGTTGGTACACTTATTAAATTTACTTTCATCTATTGTTTATGCTGCAAAAGTCCCTGACAATTGTCCTGTTAACCATCCATTTAGGTGTGTGCTTGTGCATGGTGTCCTTCAGGATCTCTCCTTGCATCAGGGTAGGTATCTCTGTGAATTGTTTGCATACAAATATGTATTGATAATGGACATGTGAATGTGATATGTATCTCTGTAACTTTAATGGTTGATGTGCATGATATTATTTTGCATCTTGGATTTCCAACAATAGTTCGCTTCCAATTTTGACCGACTTCCATCTTAATGGAGGGACACCGACTGCATTCAGTTTTTTTTTTCTTTTCTTCGAAATAGTTAAACCTGTTTGGAATAATTGTTTTTCATATTTAGTTTCTGAATTTTTTAATAGAAAATTAATTTAATTGTGTAATTTTTACAGAATGCCCAGTGTTTCTGGAAATAACTGCTTTCAAAGTGCAATATATTAATTATAATTCAATATAGCAATTTCATAGATACTGGCTTCATTTTGTAGTGGATTTTAGAACCTTTCAAGTGATTTAATAGAATCCAGTTACTCACATTTTGTTAGGATAATAATTCTACTAGAGGTAAAGATGTAATAGTTTATCATAGGATGAATAAAGGAAGCACAGCCAATAAGAACTAATCTGTTAGAGGCTATTGGTTCCATATCAGTTCGGGTTGTTAGGTTAGTAAGGAGTTAGTTTGTATGGTTGGCCTCTTCCTTATAGATAAAGGGAATGAGCTTACAGTAGGATTATCTTTGGTGTTTCGACTGTTTGCTAGATGTGACTGGATAACTTTCAGTGGAAGAGAATAGCTTCTCTTTTTCATATCAGTATCCCTTTCTGCCCAGAATGTATCAGTGACCTTACACATTTCTTCAATTTTTATTGGCATCAAACATCCATTCTTTACTGTTGTTGAAATAAATAGCTAAAAGGGCCACTTTTTCTCTGTTCCTCATTTCCCTAATTTCTCACCTTGTAGTTTATTTTTTTTACCATTAGAGCTGATCTGTTATAACAGATAAATGAGTCAGTTATACCTGTCACAACAGGTAATTATACAATACAGTAAGCTAGGCATGCCACCTGGTTCCATGAGTATCAACTATAACAACATATTATTTTCTTTTTCTGAATAAATTTTGATTTTTTTTTTCAAAACATTCGCAATAACAACCAAACTTTATCCTACTAGGTGAGATCAGCTACATGGGTCAAAATATGCCTTAAAGTTCTATCATAAATTACGTTTATAAAAAAGCATTGTCCTCTAAACCTTACTTATGAGTTTTATGAATATTGTTTATAGCCAAACTATTGTCTTCTAAACCTTTTAACTTTTTCTTCCTTTGCCTCTTGCGATTGGACCGTCCTCCATCTAATCTACTCTTGTTACTGCTTAATCTACAGACCTCCTCGACACATGCCCAAATCATCTAAGTCGAGATTCAATTCTATTTTCTATAATAGATTGGTCCTTCCTTATCCTTCTCTCATATGCTATCACTTTTAATCCTATCATAGTATATCCACTTATTTAGGAAACATTCTCATATCTGCTACATATGGTTATTCTTGTGTTGGCCTTTTACTAAACACTCAAGTTCAATGTAGTTTTTGTTCCTAAACATTTTTAATAACCTCTTGTCCAGGAGTTGACACATTCCTTGGCAGATATATAATGAACTTGTGTAGGACCTAAGGCCTTGTTTTTTAATAACCTCTTCTCCTAGAATTGAAACATGTTCGGCAGAGGCATAATGAACTAACTTGTGCAGGACCTAAGGCCTCATATTTTAATATAAATAAAAATCTGAAGATGCATGTTTATGTCAATCAACATGATGATTATCTGTCATTAGGAATTCTGACTTAACTTTTCCGTGTTGTGTTATTTTATATGTTATGTAGGTTCTTTACTGTCATATAACATCATGCAATGACTTATATTTTATATGATGCTATTTTATCTTTATTTTTTGTTGGTGTTCTGAAGCTTTTCTAAAGAATACATTTATGGTACCCTTATAGTTTTGTGGTTTTGTGACTGGGATCCTGATAGATGGCTTCTTATAATAATCTTGTGCTTAACAATATCATCATTTCAATATTAAGGTCTGGGGATTCAACAGCTCGTATTTGGGCAATACCAGAAGGAAGATGCAAGTCTGGTTCACAGAGGGTCCCTTTGGATGCATTGGTGTTGAGGCATGTTAGGGGCAACACAAATGAAAAGAGTAAAGACGTCACTTCAATTGATTGGAATGTGAGTTCATTTGCATATTTTGATTTATATCAAGAAAATTACTTATATTTGTATGTTTAAATCAAAAGCTGTTATTTTACTGTTACAAAGTCATGTGAAGTTGCATTACCTCACACCCATTTTTCTCACACCAAATTAATACGAAGAGATATACTATAAACTTCTTTACCATACTTAATTATAATATTTAGGAAAAATCACACTCCCCTTCCTTGAGATGTACTATATTTTAATCTATTTTAATTTAAATGAACTTTTTAAAGGTGGTGAATGATTATGTACGAGCCTTCCATGGTTGTTCTCTTCGGTTTTATTTTAACTTGTAAATAATTTGAATCTTCATTATTGATTTAAGTACTTCAAAATATTATTATACCAGTCACTTTTACTAACTTATTAGGTTTGAAAGGCTTTTTGGATGACTTAAAGTCTTGCCTGTTTAGCTTAATAGGCTTTTAAAAGTCTTGATCTTGTATTTAATAAATAAGTTTGGCTTGGCCTAGGCTTGATGTAGACTAGGTTATACGACATGATTTATTTCCATCACCAGTAGGGACCTCTCATCTATCCAACAGTTAATAAGTATTCCATTTTTTTATTTTATATTTAGATAATCACCATATTTCACCTTTATATATATATATATATATATATATATATGTATATATATATATATATATATATATATATATTATTTGATCAGGAATCAATTTTGAAATGATTTTTAATGAAAGTAAACTCAATTTTGAATTTATATACTTTTATATCGACTACATAATTTGTAGTGGAATGGTTTGAGGTATGGGAAGGCTAGTGAGCATTAATTGGCCGAAAACCATAAAGTGAGATTTGGAGTTAAGTTGATCTAACTTAACATATGATCTTTGAAAATCATTACAGCTTTGTTTCTCCGTCACTTTTTGCTTCTCAGTTGTTACTAAAATGTTGCCTTGTTTCTTGTTTTCAATTTTTATACATGAGATAGTGAAAGGAAAACAAAAAAGTTTTCTGTTTAATGACGAATCTTTGGAAACATTAAACAAAGTGAAAACCTGGTGTCCAATTTGTAGTTTACAATGAAAACATCCGATGATAACAGAAAACGTGTTTTGAAACTGAATATACTCTTAACAGTCCAGAAACTTGAATTGAAGTTGAAATTCATTTTAAAATACTCTGTAGTTTTTTTCTGAATTTTTTTTTATGGTAAATATTACCCCCTTACTATAAGATTTGAAATTTGAGGTTATTATCTGCTGTATTTGCTTATAATGTTTTATACCTTGAATTTACTTTGGTGTCCGTTGTACAGGGGGAGGGGACACTTCTTGCAACTGGTTCATATGATGGGCAAGCAAGAATTTGGACCACAAATGGTGGGCATTTTTATGTCCTTATATTTTATAATAGCAGTTTTTTTGTGAGCAAGTATTTTATGATAGTGTTTGAGGACTTGTACGTGATTAGATAAACTCAAAAGATGTATTGTTCTTAATATTTGGTATAATACTTTTGTTTGCTATTATTTTAATGGGTTGGTAACTATGTTGCATGGACACTTTTGATTGAAGGTGTGTCCCGGTGTTCGACACGACACCGACACTTGTGATTACACACCACAAGAGCTCAGCATCTCAGCACTAAGCATTGCCATAGTCCCATTTTGGTTTTAGAAAGTCAATTGTATCTGTGGGTTGTTCATCTAAGGAACTGTTAATCATCTATAACGGCTTGCCGACAAAATCGTTATTAGCTAAAAGGATGGCACACCTATTAATCTAGTGTGTTGTTTTTAATTAAAAAAATAATTTAATGAATAGCAAACTGATGGGTAATGATATTATACACTTTGCTGAACCTTATGTATTTTATGATTGCCTGAATATGCATAGTTTAAGTGTATGACTTTCTCTCTCTCTTGTGAGAGTATTATTCTCCATGGGTATATTAGGGCCTATTTGATTTTAGCCAATTTTTTCCTTTTTCATTTTCTATTGTTTTGAATTATTAAAGTGACACTTTGTTTCCCCACTTTGTATAAGAAAGTGGGGAAACAACTATATTGCTTTCACAGTTTTTGTACAAATCTTTGTAGACATAAAGCAAAACTAAAACAAACTTACATTTTGGAAATTATTAGCAAAAGGGTTTTCTCAAAGCAAACAGGTTAATAGTATCTTGTCGCAGTCATCCTATTTGGTAAATCATTGTCCCTATTATTATTGTGTTTTTAAGCAGGCTCTTGCTACAATAGATTTTAATTCTAGGACTTAAACCTTCATCATTGTTTTGAATTTGATCATGTGGTGGTTATCTTTGACTAGGTGAATTGAAGACTACATTAAGCAAACACAAGGGACCAATTTTCTCTCTGAAGTGGAATAAGAGATGCGATTATATCCTGACTGGAAGTTGTGATCAAACTGCGATTGTTTGGGATGTGAAGGCAGAGGAATGCAAACAACAATTTGGATTTCATTCAGGTGAAAATTTTGAATGTATATTTTAATCGAGAGTACTATAAAAAAATTCTTAGTGATGATTTTCTTAACCATATATATGAATGACTTTTTGATTGGGGCTTGATGTCTTGTTCAGGTCCAACACTTGATGTTGACTGGCGCACCAATACGTCTTTTGCCTCAAGTTCTACAGACAATATGATATATGTCTGCAAGATTGGTGAAAACCACCCTACACAAACTTTTGCTGGACACCAGGTTCATACCTGAGACCTTATTTTGCAATACCACATTACACACTGCTACTTTTTATTCTTGAGAGGAGTTGGTCCCATACATTTTTGCAAAAAGTTATAAAGGTTGGCAAGGTTTTCTAGAGAGTAGTGGATAACCTTGGACCGCGTCTTTCAAGACCGAGTCCAGGCTTCTTGAGATGCTCTACTAATTAGTTGGTTTTTTTTTATAATACAGCCAACACGAAATGAATTAATTGGATTGTGAATTCAGTTTGTAATTTTCTTTGATCTAGCAGAGTCCAACTTAACTAATTTGTAGGCTTTGTATTTTGTATCGTAGTTCACTGAGGTTGAAGGTTGAGAAATTTGAACAGTTGAACAATCTAGAATGATCAACTTGTATTTCACAATGAGGTTGTGCGCACACACACACACACACACACACATATGAGAGAATCTCTCAAGAAAGGAAATATAGAAAAATTAAGGAAAATATATCAACTAATAATAAATAGAGAATAATCAACATGAACATTTTAGTCTGTTGTATTTTCAGAAAGCATTAGTTTAGGATATTTCATGAAAATGCAATACTGATTGGACAAGTTTTACATGCCAATGACTTTTCTGCATTTGCAGGGGGAAGTTAACTGTGTCAAATGGGATCCCACAGGCACATTGCTGGCATCCTGCTCCGATGATATCACGGCAAAGGTATTACTTAGCTTCTTACTAATTGATCTTATATCGTACATTATTTTAAACAATTATTTATTATTATCAAATAACTAAGAAGTAATTTCTGAAATCACTGTTTGTATTGTGGGCATTTGATGTTTTTTGTTTGGGTTGGATGCATTGGTTGTAGATATGGAGTGTGAAGCAGGACAAGTATCTTCATGATTTTAGGGAGCATTCCAAGGTACCCCAAGTTTTGCTTGCATTTTTTGAGTGTCATTTTTTCTGTGGTTGCATATCAATATAACTACACATTTTGTGTTGTTGGGTAAACTAAATACTTTCTTTGTAGGAAATATATACCATCAGATGGAGCCCCACTGGTCCTGGTACAAATAATCCTAACAAAAAATTGCTGTTAGCTAGGTAAGTTAGTTGCTAGTGAAATTATATTTGTTACTCTTGATTTCATGCATTTATTTATGGGAAATGCTAACAAGTGCCCTTGTTAAGAAGTCTAAAGAGGAAATTTGGTCTTGATAATTGTGTATTCTGCACATTGAAACTTTAGAAAGTAACTATTTTTTACATAAAACTTGTCAATTATTTCCATCTTTGAATCCTTTATGACCCTTTATTTATATATACAAAACAACCAACAACCGAAGTCTTTTCCAATGCATTTATTTATGCTTCACCCGAAATATAGAACTATTGTTTTCTCTATTATTCTACCCCCGTGATCTTAAATGGATGGGTCATGACTACAATTCTTCAGCTGAAATTGGTAATGCTGTGAGTTGCATTGCTGTGTTAACTGAACCATTCAAAATGAAATGCTACCTTTGTCGTTTTACTGGTTTCAATTGATTGTAGCCATTAGGCTATTTGGTTGACTGTCCCTCCATCATGTCAGTTCTTTTTAATTACATTGTAATTGTGTACCATATATTCTATTGTGACGGAGATGCGGTGATACTACTGTTCTTTGGTTTTTAATGAGATACACTGGGAGAAGTCCCAGTGGAGATAGCATGTGGGTTAGACAGAGACTTAAAGATTAGTGGAAAGGTAAGAAAGGAAAAGAAAAGGAGTGACAGCATGCAAAACCGGAGACCAGTAAGATTAGAGTATCTATTGTGATGCTCAAAAGCGCTGTTTCCGGACGGGTTGCGCTTATTTTTTCCTCCTCTCGTTTTCTCTCTCCTGTCTGTGACTGTGTTCCCTAATTCTGAAAGGGCCCTTTTCTTTCTAATTATTCGTTTTATTCAAGGAGGCCCAGTTG
>Ga0315915_1008767_pt1 | contig 11713 bp, 5 predicted proteins | sample MpolbnodulesMG_FD_207738 | JGI IMG/M metagenome (GOLD analysis project Ga0315915, IMG submission 207738) | Medicago polymorpha root nodule microbial communities from Los Angeles, California, United States - branched nodules | ecosystem: Host-associated > Plants > Roots > Nodule | place: USA... | reverse complement strand
TGTTAATTATCTTTTAGGGGAGCAACATTGTGAAGTTTTTTTTTTTTTTTTTTTTTTTGAAGAAAAGAAGAAAATTGTGAAGTTAAAATTGATTAATGGATTCCATATTATATCAATATTAATAAAATTTTGAAAGCCATAGTTGAAGTCTATACGTAGATTTAAGGAGTTGGAGGAAAGTTAAATTTTGGTTAAGTGAAGAACATAGTTAAATTTTAATTAGTGTGAAGTTGAAATAAGTTTTAATTTTCTTTGAAATGTATTTAAATTATATAAATATAAAACATATATTTATCATATTAAATAATTTTGTAAAATTATAACGAGTGTAATGTGTTATATTTCATATGACCTCAAAAATCTATATGGGTCAAATATACCACAACGTTACGTTTTAGTAGATATTCATTCTTTTTTTTAGCAATAGTAGATATTCGTTCTAACTCCATATTATTTTTATTTTTTAATAATTAGAACGAGCGTAATGTGTTCTATTTTAAATGTGTTCTAACATAATCACTTATCCCAGCTAGTATTTGAAAAAATAATTTGTAATATATACCATATTTACATATAACTGTAGGTTTATTAAAATAGAGTATTAGCATCGATACATGGCATAAACCAAATCCTTTAGATAATAAGGCAATTCTTCAATCATACTAAATTAAAAGTTTATTTGCAGAGTGCTCGTCAGTAAAAACATATTTAAACCGGTGATTCTCATATACAAACAGTCAGATTAAAAGTACTACATTAAATCCCAGCTATTTACATCTTATCCCATGTACAAAATAACGAGTTTCAAGTTTAGTCCCTACAAAATTTTACTGGTAAATTTAGTTCTCCATGATATTGTAATTTGTAAGAATAGTCTATACTTTAAAAACATTTTACAAAAAACATATATATTTAGTTCTCCAAAATAGTCTCTATAAAATACAAATAGTGGTTAAAAGTGAATAAATTTTTTGTAGGGATTAAACTTGAAAGCTTGTAATTTTGTAGGGATAAAAACATATTTAACCCTAAAATAAATATTAGTTTGTCTAGCATAAAAATACACCCGACTTTCGACCCGTGTTATAATGATCAATAAGTAATATTTGACTTGTGTCATATATGTGTCTATCGAAAAACACAAATGTGATTATTAGATGATTGTTTCCATCATGTGCAAATTTGCACATATTAAGAAGATTAAAATAATAACTTTGTATTTTTTTTAAACAAAATAGTAAGTTTGTATTGAAACGTACATTTTATATTAAATATACAATTTTTTAATTAAAAATATATTGTTCAATTTTTTTTTACTTTTAATTGTTTTAACATGTGCAATGTTGCACATGTTAGACAAATTCTTATTAGATATACAATGTAGCGATGAAATGTGCCTTAATATGTCCTTCAACGACATATGAATCGTACCAAATTTGTAACGTATTTGAAAACATAATTTATTAAAATGATTTGCTTGCATTTTATAATAAAAAAGAAAAATAAGAAATATTACCTAATTTAGAGTAAACCCAATTTATAGCCATATAAAAAATGAAAATGGTAAATAAGGACAAATTGCCACAATAATTAAAGTTTGATTAAAAAATATGGTCAAATTGCAGTTTAAAAAACTGAATAAAAACTAATTATTTAGAGTACAAAGTTAATAATACATGTTAAAAGCAATTATATAACCTGGTAGATCATTATCTTTGCCTCCCTTCTTTAAGTTGACAACAAAAAAACTGAATCTAGATGTCCTTTTATGAAAACTGCTTGCACCGAATATATATAAGTATATATCTATATGTACTTATTTATTTTACATGTGCTCATTGTTTTTAAACCGCATTATAACTGATCCAAATTAAACCGCATTAAAATACATAAGAAATCCTTTTTTGAATGGTTCATCCTAAACGAAACCAAACTAAAATTAAATAACATAGTGGATCGGTTGAGTTTTGTCTTTAAAAGTGATCTAAACCGCATTGCAAACACACAAAACTTTTTTGTATAGCTTCATGAACGTGATAAGTTAAAATTCCTCTTTATAAGTGAACAAATTATACATACATTAGTATTCTTGAACTTAATTTAAGAGTAACCTATCAAAATGTTCATTTGTCTGAAAGCAAATTGGAATCCAAATTATATAGTTTCAAACATCACTATTATTTCTCAAGTAATGATTGACTAATGTAATTTTGATGAGATGATTGCAAACTCTCTTCGAATATAGATCTGATTCAAAGGGGTTAAATTTACGACTAACTTCAAGTAATCATACATATGATTAGTGTTTCAAGTAACCATACATATGGTTAGTGTAGTAATCAATAAAACTTGTAGTATTAAAAAATAGCACATTAAAAACGATTTCGAAAATAGTATTTAAGAATAGCAAAAATTATTAGCAAAACCGGGACTTAGTAGGATACACAACATCCATATGAGAAACAATGTAATAAAGAAAGAAAGAAGCAACTACATAAGGTTGATACAACAAAGATTAAATAACATACAACATTGGTATTAAATTCAGTGTGATATATTCTATATATAAATTTCATAGTGTCGATATACTTATCGTTGTTAGGATTGACGTTGATGCTCAATGGTGCTGTCAATATCAATTCAAAAGTTATATAAACAATTTTGTTTGGAGAACCAACAGGGAACAAAAATGAAAAATCAATCAAACAACAAAAAGGTATATCAACCCCTTTAAGCATTGCAAAGCAAGAACCTCTTCAATTTTAACAAACAGAATAATAGAGAAAAGAGAAAGAATAAGCATTAGATTTTCCATAAACTATTCACAACCATAAAAACTTGCATAAAATAGTTTGTAGGTTTCATTATAATTGGTCTAAGAATAATGTAAACTCACTAAAGTGTAGATAATCCAGCAATTCAAAAATAAGATAAAAGAAGTTTTTTTTTAGGGATAAAAATAAGATAAAAGAAGTAAAACAATTCCTTAAGCTATACAAAAGAAGAGATTTTTTTTTTTTTAAAAAAATTCAATGATTGCAAGTCCTTTTCAAAAACTCATCAGTTGCAACAAAACATGATACTACAACTTAAAAGTGTAAATATTTAAAAGCAATCATACATTAAACTCAAACAAATTTTGTGCCTGGCTTACAATCTTAATAGGAATGATTTATTCATAACATTTTTTTCTCTTACAAGTGCTACATAACATGAACAAAGGATAGCAAATATGACAAACACTGTCTTTACAAAATCAGGTATGTTATCAAACATATCTCTTTTGGATGATACTATACGTGATAGGTAGGTCATTTAAGCCTCAAGAGATGAATATAAGGTGGATCTGTTGGTTCATATTCTCATAAAGCCATATTTGTAAACGGAAAAATCGTAAAAAGACATCAGAAAGCAATAGCAAAACCTCAACTCATATGAAAACGAAAATGCAAATAAAGATAACATCTTTTGAGGAAAAAAAACCTCTTTGGCAATGAATGAGGAATTTTGTGACAGTTACGGCAGATTGGCTATCCATCATGGCTACCTCTTATGTAAAGGGTGATATCTTTCTTGTTATGGAAAAACAAATCTCAATGTGTGTATATATAGTACTTGAAATAAGTCAATTGTCCATTAAGCTCATTTCTTTCGTGTTCCTCATAGGCATTCATCACTAATAATGATACTTAATGTGCATGTCTATTTCCAATGCTAATTAATTATTTTGTTATATAACTTCCAAAAATGGTTTGAATGTCATTAGTACACATTTATATCGAGTTTGTATATTCAAATGGACAATTAAAACACATTTATTTGCACTAAAAGAAAAGGAATTTATGTCGTTGGAAAGGGAGGGAAAAATTTAGGGTAATCTCCTTTAAATGAGAAGGTCAAACCTAATTATAGGGGTTTAGATACATTTATTGCGTGATAAAGATATGAGAAGGTCAAATGTGGGAATTTATTGCGTCGGAAAGGGAGGAAAAAAATTAGGGTTAGATGTAGCTTGACCAGAAAAGCTTTAAAAAGAAAGATATAAAACTAACACGCACTCTCTTATCGAGTGAAATCAATGTGAGTCTCACCACTTTATTTGATATCAATTTCCAAAGCGTGAGATCCACATGAGTTTAACTCAATAAGGGAGTGAATGTAAAAAAAAAATGTTCGAAGGAAAGTTTCCAAACACACTTTCTTTTATTAATCCAAATTCGTAAGTGTCACACCAAATTATTTGGGTCCTATATGCGTTTCATGGATCTCCATATTTAATTATAGACTATTATTTTTTCCACCCTATTCTATTCTTGCGCGCCTTATTTATTTTTTCCCAAAAATACTCTTGGTTCGGATTATATAATCCGAACTAGTTTTAAATTATATAATCTGAAACATCCAAACACTGTTGGATCATGAAGCACCCTGAAATACCTTGATCTTGAAGTGCATTGGAACAATTCATATTATATAATCTGAACACTTTTAGTCAGTTTTGGATTATATAATCCGAAATGTGTCAAACACCCCATAAAATGTCAACCTTTGGAGGAAAAAGGAGACATTTCAGATTATATAATCCGAAACTTAAAAATACATTTCAGATTATATAATCCGAAATGTATCAGCATAGAGACATACCTGATCTATTTTGGTTGAGACATGCATTTGGCACTTAAAATTGCTTCAAAACGACACAAACATGCATTCAAGATATAACATGATATAAACGATAAGAATCAACACAAGTTTCACAACATTAAATTTAAAATGGAAACTATCCAATTGTTACAAAACAACATAAAATGTTTAAACATAAAATCAACAACATATCCAAATGTTACATCAACCATATAAAATAAACAACAACATAAAATCAACCTTTGCCACCCTCAACATCACGCCTACAACGATAAACCTATCCTCCATAAACCTCTCTCAAGATTCCTTCCAAATGAACCCATGCCTCAGACCCTTGCGCCACCACACCATTGGACATGAAAACATAGACATGGTCTTTGATACAGCCCAACCTTCCGACCATATCCAAGTAGCCCTGCTCTCCATCCTGCTCAACAACAATCTAATCAAGAGCCTCCTGCTCTGGGGCATTGAGACATGAACATCCTCATATGGAAAAATCATGCGTGGATGTGAGATGCTATAAAACCATCTGGTGTATCCCAGCTCCACCTCCACGCCTTGCATAGAAGGGAGCCCCAACTGCTGATATGCCAGCACATGATCAAGATGGTGTGCATAACGTTAGCTGATCTCCACTAAGGTCGTCTGAATAGGTGCACTGTCATGTGGATGACTGGGACAATCTTCATGCTCCCAAACTAGCGAAACAATTGCTCCAACAGATATCTCATCTTGCGGGTACCGTATTTGAGCCATCCAGAGTAAAGGCTGACCGGCTCAAACAAACATGCATGACAGTACTCAACATACGAGGCCATGGTAACACTCGACAGATCCAGATGCTCTCTGTATTCGTTTGGTGTAGACATACCCCTAAGCGGTAGATACATTATGGCGCGTGGATGCTGACGTTCCCAATATCCACGCCATACATCTTTGTTACCCGTACACCTGAAGTGCTGAAATACCCAAGCCTGCAATAAAGACAACCATATATAAATATACAAACAATTAAGACATACAGATGAATAAACAGGCATACTTTTTTATTTATACCTGCAACAAAGACAAGTAACTTGATAGAGGCGTAATCTAGTTATGGGAGACATTGTTAAGCTCCCTGTACAAGTGTGAAAGAGCCTCAGTTCCCCATGCATATCCAACGACAAGCTCCAAGTCTATGAAGTACTTCAGATAAGCAACATCCACATTGCGGGCGCTCTTGTCTGTGAAAAGTGTGATACCCACCAAGTAGAGCAAGTATATGTGGAGAGCTTGCTCATCATCCTCATTGTAGGCATCCTGCTACTCCAAAAGACGCTCCTTGAAAATTCTTCTCATGTAGATAAAACATGCATGTTCACCTTTTATATCATTCACCTCTCTCCATGTGTCGCCCGCATCAGACCCAAATGTTCCACCATCATCTTAATAGCCTTAACCCTTGTCATACTTTCGTGGGACAAGAGCATACCATCAATGAGGAGATGCAGCAAACATGACACATCATCAAGTGTCGCTGCCATCCCCCAAACGGAAGATGGAAGCTCGATGTCTCCTCGTGCCATCTCTCTGCAAATGTAGGATCCTACCGCCATTGAAGACCGATGGCTCTCATATCATCACGCCACCACCGTGCTGCCATCATAGCCCTGTTTTGCTCATCATGTGTCACCTCTATCTTCTTCCCAGTGTTTACACACTTTAAATTGCCTCGCCACTGCAAAAATTAAAAACAAAAAATTAACATTAGTTTCACAATAATCAGAATAATACATAACAAAAATTAACAACAATTTATAATCATTAAAGTTTCACAATAATAGGTGTAGTGTCTTACCACTCCATCAGCCGCCATCCTAGCCACGTGAACATGGTACTTCGTCAGTACAGTCAATTCGTGTGGGCCACCAGGATAGTCGTCAAGCTCCTCTGACTCTGGCTCCGGCACACGCTGCTGCTACTGCTTATCATCATCCATCTCCCAAGCCTCAACATCACCTTTCACCTGCTGCTCCATCTCCATCTGAGGCTCGTACTGTGGCTCAGGATGTTTCCCTTGAGCCACACCCTCGACATCAACACCACGACGACGTGCCCTTCCCTTGCCAACCCCACGCCAGGGCACTCAACCCTCCTCTCGCCTTCTCTCCATAAGCTCTATCCTAACATAACCATGCATTGTTGTTCTCTCATCCCTGGTGCGCTCAACAGGTTGCATACCTATAAATGCATAAAAGGGCAACACACAATCAACATAAATACATAAAAAAAGAAAAAAAATACATACTGGTACAGTTCGGATTTTAAAATTCGAACTGCAACAATTTAGTTTGGATTTTAAAATCCGAACTTGTTCAATTCTTAGAAGAAGAAAAAATGAACTAATTGGGTTGATTGCAGAGGGAATGAGAACTAACCTTCACTTTGTTGTTTGATGAATCTTCAAATGCGATGATTTTGAGCAAAAAAAACTCCAAGATTGGACCAATTTGTGGGTTTCAGAGTTTGGGATAAGGGAAAGAGAGAAAGTGAAAAGTGAAACCGTAAAACTGTAAAATGGGGACAGGGGTTGATGTTGGTTATATATATTGAAATGGTTCAATATATATAATATGAACCAGATTTCAAATTTTAAAATCCGAAGGGTATTTTGGGAAATTAAATAGGGCGCGTGAGAACCTCATAGGGTGGAAAAAGTAATTGCCTTGATTATAAGACATTTTGCAAACTTTTATTTGTCTCTTAATGCAACACTCTTTTCAAAATCAACATGCATTAATGATTTCTTTATAAAAATACTTCTATTTAAAGTACCATTTAAAACATATATTATGTTTCTTTCTTACGATATAATTGTAGGAATTTTGTCAAAAAAAATAAATTGTAGGAATAAATATGTAAAAATATCACAATTTTTTGACAAATTTACTACTAAAACTATTGTTCTTATATAATACTTGCAATTTTTTTTCCAAGATTCTTTTAATATGTGACAGAGGAAGTGTATTTCTAACATTATTCATTACATAAAAGATCAAATTAATCTTTTTATTTAAAATTTCCTACATAAAACATCACATCAATAATTTTATTTAAAATTTCCTTTATAATGTATTACAAACGTGAAAAATGTTGTTAGACTTATTTTATATATTTATAAATGAAAATATAAATTTTTATACCTATTTTGATAATATAAATATATCTGACTGTAAACAATGTACGTTCCATCCCATAACCATAACCATAACTTCTCTCCCTCTTCTCATAACTTCTCTTTCTGCAAGAGTTAAAGGGGAAACTACTAAAAATATAGAAGCAAGAAATATGCTTATGCAACAAATTAATTTAAAGCCAAATTGTCTCATCTTGAACAAGCCATGTCTTCATGGTATTGGCAGTAACCAAACATGTTTTCATGTTGGATCGTCAAGGCCTTTGTTCATAAACCAAAAGAAACAAAGGAGGTTGTTTAGGAGGAATGAGTGCAGCAAAATCAAAGCTGTGGCTTTGAGTGATGAAGAACTTATAGAACAAGAATCTTTAAAAGTAAAAGCCACAGTAACTGTTCAACCAACAGTTGGAGGGCTTTTCTCAGAAATGGCTATAGAAAGAGGGCTTGATGACATAACAGATTTGTTTGGTAAATCAATTCTCTTGGAGTTTGTTAGCTCCAAGCTAGACCCTGGTAAGTCACTCTTAACTTAAGGGTTGCAATTTGGGGTGGGTGCAATCCGATAATCTATGATTGTCTAATCGAGATCAAACGATTATGAAAAAAGACATAATTGTAATTTTTTTTAGGGAGACATAATTGTAATTGAAAGTTAACAAAATTAAAATGATATTGCGATTTTTTTTCCTAAAGCAATAAGGCAAGGCCGATTTGTTACGGATTATTTGAAAATAATTTTGATATTCAATAATTTAAAAATTAATTTTTTCCTTCAAAAATTAATTTAAAAATAATTTTTGTAATTTTTTAAAAACAAGTTAAAGCTATTTTGTTTTGTTCTTCGAAATTTAAATATTTATTTTACAAAAATCAAATATTGAAAATGATTTTTCAGCTAAGCTACCAAGCATGTGTTTGTTTGTGCGGTCACATACTGCCAACGTGTGTTGAAACGAAGATAGCAATTGTTACTTTCACGTTTCCTTAAAAAAAATATTGTTACTTTCACATTGATTACCGTTTTTTTTTACAAAAATGCCACCACAAACGTGGGTATTGAGGCTACAATGCGAAGCCAAACACGTACTAAAAATAGTCTCTCATTTGAACCATGTTTTAAAAAAAATTACGAAATTTTTCTTTAATATATGTAACAGTTAAAAACAGCTGAAAGAATCATGATTCTTTTTATAAAGAAATGATGTGAAAAAATATACCAAAAGAAACCCTTAAATGTAGTTTTCTTCAAAGTCAAGGTACTATAGTGTGATTATGTCAAACTCGCCTTTAATCCAAACACTAATTGAATATAAAGCTGGTTTGTTACTTTTTTTTTTATAAAGATAATTATACTTTTATTCCATTACTGGAGGAAAGACAGCTACTCTTGTACTCGTTTATCTACGTTTCTGCTGCACTTATTTACATATAGAAAGAGATATCAATTTTGGTATATACTACGATTAAGTATTTTATGCAAATATGAATATAAAAGAAGTTTTTTTCATAGTTCCTTAAAAACAAGTTTTTCTATAGGGTTCAGTAGTGTTCTTATTTTAGTGTCGTTGTTCATATTTTAGTGAGATTTAACCATTTTTCTAATTATAAAACTATACCTATATATAAATGTACATAGTTTTGTGGCGTCTTTTTTCTCTCTTCATTTTTACCTTTATTTAATTTAAATTATTTTATACTTTTTAAAATATTACTTAAATTATTAATAAAAAAAATTAGTTAAATCACGTTATCTATAACTATATATAAAGGTGACACGTAGTTTTATGGTGTTTTTTCCTTCCATTTTTACCCTTTATTTAAACTGTTTTATATTTTTTTATAATATTACTTAAATTATTAATTAAAAATAGTTAAATCCCATTAAAATAGGAACAACCACACAACAATAGAAAAAAATATTGAAAATTATAAAAATGTTTATTTTAAGCACATTTCGCAAAAATATTTGATCATTTTTTTGAAAGAAAATATATTTGATCAATGTATATACTAAAATTGATATTTATACAATTAACACGTTACATAAATGGATAAACGGATATATTAGTGCAATTAAACACGCTATAAAAGGACCAAGTAGTAAATAAAATAGTTTAACAGGAAAAACAAATAAAAAGACTATGTTTATCTTTTTCAATAACAACGGTAATTTAACAAATATAACAAAAATTCTTTTTTTAATACCACCAACAATATAACATAAATATAGGAAAATTTGTTTAAGAATATATTTGGAATTATGAATAATTCAGCCAAATATTCCTATCCACTTCATATATAGTATAGATAATATTGTTTCTTATTTTAATGAGATTTATTTATTTTAAATAAAATTTAAAATAATATTATTAAACAAGTCACTTACTATTTTGTATTAATATTTAAATAAATGGAAGTTATTCAAGAATTATAACTAACATTATCAAAATTGGTTACGGCTCTTCCAAATGAGCAATTTCCGTCCCCGTGAGCTTAACTCAGTAGGTAAGGACAATGTATAATATATGTAAGGTCCAAGATTCAAATATCGGACACAAAAAAAAAAGAGCAATTCCCCATAAAACGTAAAATGATCGATCTTGTTTGTTTAAGTAAAAACCTTTTACTTAATATATCAACAAAATGACACTCGATGTATGTAGTACTTTATTTTCTTAAATTAGTATGTTCACTGTTCACCCTTCACAATCTTTTATTTTGTGTTTTCATTTGGTATTTTTTTTTTTTTTTGAGAGAGTGTTTTCATTTGGTAATTGATTATTGGATTGTTGACAAATGAGTTTTTGTCAGATTATAATTATTCGTGGCCTCTTGTCACATCTTGTACTTAGTCGTGAAAATAATATTTTGTTTGTTAAGTGATAGTATTGGTTTACGAACCTCATATACCATTATACCTTATCTGGTAGAAGTAAGAAATTTAGCCGAACGTTGTTTTTCTTGGGGACCAGCATCTACTTCATCTGTAATATAAATACAAAATTATGAATATAGTACGTATATGTTAAAATTGACATTAATTATGTACCAAACAAAAAAAAATATGGACCTTAATTACTTGTATTTTTCCCTTGTTTTTGGTTCAAAAAGAGACAACATTGGAGAAGGAAAGAATCAAAGGTTACGTCCACCAGACGGATAGATCAGTGGAAGAGATTAAATATGAGGCTGAATTTGAAGTACCAGGAAGTTTTGGAGATATTGGTGCAGTTCTTGTGGAAAATGAGCATAGAAGGGAAATGTTTATAAAGCATATTGTTCTTGATGGTTTTCTCACTGGTCCTGTGAATTTTTCTTGTGAATCATGGGTTCATTCCAAGTATGATAACCCTGATAAGAGGGTTATTTTTTCCAACAAGGTTTCATCATTATCCTAACTCCATAATATAATATATACTTTATAGAAATTAAATTAGAACATTATTTCATTAAAAAATATGTACACATCAATGTCTAGCACAAGTGATTAATGCACATTGTGCAAGTGTCTTAAAGTTCGGGATACCAAATTCAATTTCAAAAATATATATCATTAAAAATAAACTCATATTAAACTAAAATTAATTAATTATTTGATCAAATTAATCAAATTGGCTTGACTGATTAAAAACTTATAGAACACGTCTAAAACTTATAGAACATGTGATCAAATTTTGAAGAGCCATATAAAATTGATAGCCATGCATTTTTTTTTTATGAATCATTGGTTATTTTATGGGGTTTTTTGTATCATTATTATTAATAATAATTTATCATTGTCCGATTTTTTTAGCAAAAAAATCTTAAAGTTAGGAATAGTATAAATTGGTCCTTTCAAAAAAAACAGTAGAGTAGTGCAAGTGGTCATGACAAAGGACAAAAAAATAG
>Ga0315915_1008764_pt1 | contig 11716 bp, 5 predicted proteins | sample MpolbnodulesMG_FD_207738 | JGI IMG/M metagenome (GOLD analysis project Ga0315915, IMG submission 207738) | Medicago polymorpha root nodule microbial communities from Los Angeles, California, United States - branched nodules | ecosystem: Host-associated > Plants > Roots > Nodule | place: USA... | reverse complement strand
TTGCATTTTTTTTGTTTTTTACAATCATTTTATAGCATAGTATTGAATGTATAATCAATATGATATTTATATATGAAACTCTACAAAATCCGTGCATCGCACGGGTTAGAATCTAGTTATAAGTATAAGAATGAACGACTCTTTTCCATGAACTAGTAAATCAAAAATTCAGATTTTTTTTTAAGAATCAGAAGGACTATTTTCTCGGATTTTCCATCCAATTGCACACCGGGTTTTTCATAAATTTTTGAATCATTTCCAAAAACACCGTTTATAATTATTGGAATTTAAGGTAGGTGTGTGTGTCTATATATATATATATATATATATAAATAAAGAAGAAGAATCACCGAACAATACCACTTTAACAGGTAACTATTAATTTCAATCATAACCGTTCATTATTTTATAATATATCCAACAGCTAGCATTAGATGCTTCAAACAAAAAAAAAAACTAGTATTACATCTCTCACGGGTGCATGACCTATTCACATCATGCCCCGTAGACAGAGCCGATTATTATAGCTTTTTCAGGTTCTAGGTACTTCTACCATGCATAAACCGATGAGTGAGGTTACTTGAATTTCCCCTCCCGAAGGCACTATAAAAGTTAATATGGATGAAAACTCGTTCAACAATTGTGAAAGATCAGGATTAGGTGACATCTTATGCAATAATGGTGATTGGTTACTTGGGTTCTTTGACATTATTGAAATCTCTACTTTTTAATGTGCAAACTCCATGCAGTTTTAAATGATATCAAGCATGGTTGTCAAACTCGAGAGTAGACTCGAACGAGTTTACGAGTCTAGGAGGCAAAAATAAATGAAATTGCATTTTTATAGTAGACTCGTACAAACTCATATAAACTTACGAGTCTATGACAAGTTTAAGAGTCCATAAGTTTTTTTGAAAAAACCCAAAAAAGCACGGAAACGACAAAAACTACACAAAAATTGAAAGAAAAAAAAAACCTAGAATCCTCATTCTCTTGTGTTCCCACTCTCGATTTAGAAACCTCACTCATACCCATCAAAGATGAGAAAAAACAACCAGTATCACCTTCCTCTTTTGTGAAGAATTCATGCTCACCTTCATCGAAAATGCTTTCTTCTCCATTCATTCACGACATTCTTTTGTTGTGACTCACACTCGTCTCTCTTTCTTCATTAGGTTTGTGTTTCGTTCTCTCTTCCTTCCTTCCTTCCTCAGTCTGTCGTTCCTCGTGACTGTTTTGTTTATTAAGCATGTTCATGTGATTGTTGATTAAAGGTTGTTCAAGATTCTAAATAAACCTTTGCAATCAGAAGAAGAATGATGATCAGTCTATGAATGTAGTATGTGTCATATGATTACGATTGAAATTATCTTTTTTCTTTCTAATATAATTATGTGTGTTTATGTTAACATTATATGCATTTTAGTGCTCGACTTATTTATTTGATAGGCAGAGATCTACTACGTGAACTTAAGGTTGAGTAAGAGCTATTCATGCATAATTTTGACGACAAACAAGATTTGACAGGAGTTTTTGATGTTTGAAGCCATTAACATATACTATGTTTTATAAAAAAAATTTTGTCATACATAATTGCAATTAGGAAGAAACTAAGATCTTATTATTCTCAACTCCATCGTTATGTTCCCCTTATCCCAAACATTAATCAATTTTACACGAAGATTATAACATCTCTTTTCAACATACTCCTAAATAGAACAATAAATGTGTCAATTGATTTACGAAGACCAAAACTTCCTCTAACAATACCTTAAATATTTGGAATAGATATCCTCTAAAATTCAATCTCACATATTGATGACTATTGTTATAGAGGTCGCTTATCCTTAGGCTTAGAGCATCCATAATGATAGTCCACTAATAAAGACCACTTAAATAGACCTCACGTATACATATCACTTATTTATAATTTTTTTTTAATAAAAATACATGCTAAGGACTGGGTGACTCCAATGACCTAATAAAGACTCCAATGAAAAAAGTATTTAAATAGGTTCCTCTAACTTTAGATCATTATACAAAAATAAATTATTATTTCTTTTACACATGAGATCAACCGGTACATATTTTATTACTTTTACAAGTAGAGTCCGTTAGTTGCCTAAGAGGGAGTTCTTATATACTCCCTCCGTCCCAAAATGTATGACGTTTTGGGCATTTCACACATATTAAGAAATGCAATTAATATTGTGTGAGAAAAAAAAATTATGAGTTGTTTTACAAAATTGTCCTTAATAAATAATATGGGAAAGATAAATGAAAGAATTGAAAGAAGAGAGAGTAATAAATAGTTAAGGTTATAATAGGAAAAGTAACATTAATGTTGCATTGGTATTGTAAAGCGACATATAATTTGGGACAAATTTTTTCTCTAAAGCAATATACAATTTGGGACGGAGGAAGCAGTTGTCTATTGCTTAATAGAAATTCATTACCGAGGAGTAATTATTAAGTAAGGACTCCGTTGAAGATGCACTTGCCTTCCCTTCTTGTTCTCTTGTTTTGACTTGTTTCTTTCATTTTCCATTTCATCAAAATATATTTATCCTACATCATGAACTTGTTTCCTGTTCTCTTTTGTTTTTTTACCAAAAAAGAAAGCCATGTTAATTAACCATCGGTTAAAGGGTTGAAACAGTATGAACGTTGGACCACACTTGACGCCAAAACGGTGGACACCGTCAATCCACTTCTCATTCCTATCATCATCTTCACCTTCTTATAGTTCTAACCTCAAATTCTAACGGTAACAAGTCCAATAGATACCGATTGCATTTCTCTATCTATATCTTATTTTTCTTTTCTTTATAGTCTACAAAAATAGCCTAGGACCTACCTTGTCCTGTTCATCTTTTTGTTGGTTTTTTGGGTTCTAATTACAATAACTTTTTCATAACATAATTAAATCACTTTCCTTTTTCTCTTCCCAATGATATTAAATTCTGTTTTACCCTTTTTCCTATAGTTTTTCCTTTTTCTTTTAGTAAAATCCTTTTCCCCATACTAGTTGCTCTATTTTATCTGGGCCCTAAGATTTGTTTGCTTAAACTTGATTAAAGGGAAAGCGAGATAACTACTCATTGGTAATGCACCAAAAAACAAACCACTCATTGGTATTACCGCAGTCTGAAACACAAATTAAGACAATAAGTACCGGATCAGACGGTGATAAACAGAAAACACTGCAATTAACGTTAGCTGTATTTTAATGAAAGGAACGGTAGCTGTATTTCTTTGAGTAAAAAAAAAAAATACTACTCAATCCGTCCATAATAACTGCAAAAAATATTGTTCCACAAAAATTGACCCATTTCACATTTCAATAAAATTTTAATTATTTTTTTCAATTATAACACTAATTAATACTCCCTCCGGTCTCAAATGTAAGAAACTTTTCACTTTTTAAGTTCATTCAATAAATGATGTATGTGGTCCTTATTATATACCACATACATTATTTATTGAATGAACTTAAAAAGTGAAAAGTTTCTTACATTTGAGATCGGAGGGAGTACTACTTTCACTACTCTCAATTTAATATATTCTACTTTGCATTTATGATAAAGAATAATGCATCAATAATTGATAAGGACACTCAATCCCATTTCTCTCTCTTTCACTTATACTCTCTCCATTTTTAAATATAAGCAAAAATCACTTTTTAGATTCATTCATTTAATGATATATGTGGTCCATATTATAAACCACATACATCATTAAATGAATTAACCTAAAAACTCAATTTTGCTTATATTTAAAGACGGAAGGAATACACTTTTTCTTGATATATGTGAAATGAGCTAAGAGCTCAGTTAAAATGGAACGAAGGGATTACTAGTTTTTAGAATAAGAAAATAATGTTTTAGTGCAAATAAAAACATACACAACTGAGACATCCGTATTTTTTAGTCTAATGAATCTCTTATGTGCGCAAGTCTTCCATAGTCATAAGACCGTAGACACAAGTTTAAACACACTCACATAAAAGCAAAATATAAAGTTAACTATATCATTACTTTTAAAATAATTAGAAGAATATGATATCGAATTTATATTTTGTGAGTGTGCTTGAAAGATTTGTGTTTAGGTTTGTGACTATCTAAGAATAACCCCTCTTATGTACATCACTCATTTACTATAATTTGTTATTCGTAAACATTTAATTAAAAAAGAGAGAAGGCTAAACAGTGTCATCAAGACATTGGTTAAACAATCAAAACAAGTTTTTTTTTTTTTTTTTTTTTTTATAAAAAATTGTATAGTTATTACTTAATCAAAAGTCAAAATTTATATTTTCAAGACAAAATTTTTATTTATAATTTCCTTAATTATTATCATAAGGACAATGGTTAGCAAGACCTATGAAATGTGTCATTAATTTAAAGACAACTTCTTACTATTTACAAATTGATCACTTCTTTTGGAGTTAATGGAGTATTTTAGCATATCTGATTTTACTTGATTATTTTCTTGATCCTTTTCGCTCTACTCAATTTACTAGTTAATGAGTTATAAAAGAAAATATTACCTTGTATCCAAAAAAAATAAATATTACCTTCAATGTCAAAAAAAAAAAATTACCTTCTTTTCTTTTAGGGCGAAATATTACCTTTTAAATTATATATTTTATTTTTTGAAACTTTTTTTTTAAACTTGAAAAGGTGTTTTTTCAATATCAAATTTGTTTTTCTTTCTATTTTTTCTTTATATTTTTAATTTGTAAACACGACCTTTAAAATAATAATAAAAAATATGCCTTTCAATCACATCTCAATTACTACATAATATAAAAATTATTAATCATATTTAGTGGTACAAAATATAAATGAATATTGACCAATAGTATCCCTATTAAAAAAGGATTTAATTTGGCTGGCCCTTTTTAATGATACTACTAGTATTTTTTAAATATCGTTCTTCCTTCAAAAAAATATCATTCAATCATATTTTTTTAACATTGTATTATTAAAAACTCCTATAGATGTAAGTTTATAGATTATTGATTAAATAAAAAATTGGTTATAGTTAAAAAATGTTAAATTAAGGGAACATGGATATTTAAGATTATAACCAACATCTAGAAGAAAATAATATTCTAACTGAAGATACTTGGCTCAAACAAACGTGATGAATTTCTCTTTTAAGTGGAGAAAATATGAGTAACAAAAAGAAAATGTCACATTATAATGTTGAAAAAACCAAAATTGACTACGAATAGTTAAATTTTATCAACACGAATACATCATAAATTAATTATTCTCACTATAATATTTCAAATCATCATTATTTACAAATATTTTTATGTTTATTGCTAGTTTTCTTTACAAATATATAGTCAAATGTTGGAGGATATACACACACACATTATGTATTCTATAGAAATTAATCTCTTCAAAATTTTCCTATTTTTTTATTATACTGCACATTAATAACTCAAATTCAATTTTATTTTTCCTTTTTTTTAATAAAAAATAGAATGAAGATTAAAAGCGAACAATGCCTTTGTAAATGGAACATGTTAAAGTTGAGGAAGCAGGGAGTTGAGTAAATCAATTGATTTGAATTATTAGTTAAAAGAGTTAAAATATCACGGTCAAATATAATCACTATATTTTTACCACAACATTGCTCACAACATTTGATTATTTCCAAAAAGATGTATCAATATTGCACTTTATTTAATCCATATATTTTTTAGATATATAGAAAATTCTATATCTCTAATTTACTCAAATATGTCGTGTGATTGACCCAAACAAATAATACTACTATGTTTTTTACTTTGACTGAAATATTATTTTATATATTGTAAATTTTTCTTACCAATAATTAACATGAGATAGTCGGCACAATCTCATAATCTCAAAGTTAATACACAACCTTCAATCACAAATCCATCACATATCACAATATTCCCTTCTAATTGCATCATAACCATACTTGATATATAAACCACATCACCACAACACACACATCCCAAAACCACAAAGCACAAAATAAGTGCTTCCCTCTTCTTCTCTTCTCCAAAGAAGCAGAAGAAGAACCTGAAAAACAAACATAACCACACAATACAATGGCAAAAGAAAGAGAAAAAAAACTCTTCACAACCTTGTTTGGAAGCTACGCAGCTGAACTTAAACTTCTAATCACAACCCTTCTACTTCTTTGCACCGTTGCAACTTTTCTTCAATTTATTCCTTCTCGTTTCACTATTTCAGCTTCTGATCTTCGCTTTTGCATCTCTAGAGTTTCCACAACCCAAACAGTACTCCTTAACACCACCACCACCAAAAACTTAACAGTAACGGAGAAACTTAACACCGTTACTTCCACACCACCTCCAAATCTTCCTCCACCACCGTTAGTTCCAACTGAACATGTAACAGAAAACGGAATTATCAAACGCGCTTTTAACCCTTACGGTTCAGCAGCTTATAACTTCATAACCATGGGTGCTTATCGTGGTGGTTTAAACACTTTTGCTATTATTGGCATAGCTTCTAAACCACTTCATCTTTATAGTAAACCGACTTACGAGTGTGAATGGATCTCTGATACCGACGCTGACAACACCAACGTCGGTGTCAGAGACCCAGTCACAACAGTCGGTTACAAGATCCTCCCTGACTGGGGCTACGGCCGTGTTTACACGGTCGTAATCGTTAACTGTACTTTCCCAAAACCTCTCAACACCGATAACTCCGGTGGAAAGTTGATTCTCAACGCCGCCACTTCAGGTGGCGGCGACACCAGCTTAAACATAACAGATAAAATCCAAGCTCTCACCGAACCAAAAAACAGTGTAGATTTCAACATTTTCACTTCAAAACCAAAGTATGATTATTTCTACTGTGGTTCATCCCTTTATGGAAACTTGAATCCACAGCGTGTTCGTGAATGGATCGCGTACCATGTGAAATTCTTCGGACCAAGTTCACATTTTGTGATACATGATGCTGGTGGTGTTCATGAAGAGGTTTATCAAGTTTTGAAACCATGGATTGAACTTGGTTATGTTACATTGCAAGATATAAGGGATCAAGAAAGGTTTGATGGGTATTATCATAATCAGTTTATGGTTGTGAATGATTGTTTGCATAGGTATAAGTTTATGGCTAAGTGGATGTTCTTTTTTGATGTGGATGAGTATATCTATGTTCCTCCTAAAAGTACTATCAAATCTGTGCTTGATTCTTTATCCGAGTACAATCAGTTTACCATTGAACAGATGCCTATGAATGCTAAGCTTTGTCACTCTGCTGATTATGGAAAAACTTATAGGTACATTCTTCTTATTCTTTAACTTTTCATTTTCTATATTATGCTTGTTTATGTGCTCTTGAAATTGATGAAGATTATGAAGTGAATTTTTGTGTCGGTTATGGAATTGATTTTTGTTAGATTTTGAGTGGATCTGATTTAGCCAATGTTTGGTATCACAGCGAGTATGTCAGAATCATACGACTTACCTACTGTAATTTTTCATAAGCTACACATTGTAACTTCTGTAAAATCACAATGGATCATCGTCGTGATTCTTTAGTATTAACTATGATACCAAACATACAGTGTGTGTGTGAGATTAAAGTGGTTTAAGGTGAATTGAATCTTTCTAACGGTTATGTGAGTATTTACTATGGTAGTTCAATTGAAGGATGAAAATTGATGTCATTGGTTTCTATTATTCCTTATTTTGCCTTGTTACTCAAATAATGTTGTAGATCTTGAGTGGTTGAATATTGTTATTTTTCCTAGAGTGGGGGGTGGGGTGATTGATTGGTGTGGTATATATTATTGCATACGACCTGTTTTGATTTTGGAATTTGCCATGCCTTAGGACAGGTCTTATGTGGTGGGGTCTCTTTTGAATTTGTTTCTAGGATGATTAATTTCTTTACTAATTTAATTTATTAGCTGGACCATTTTGTTAACCGTTTAAAATAAGAAATTGGTCTTGTTTTGTGAAAGGTTCTTAATGTTTTGCTAAAAGTTCAGAACTAGTCTTCAATTAATTCACCAATGTCTTCATGTTGAATTAGTTAAAGGCTCTCTATTACTAGTAGCATTTATCTGCATGATCTCAATTGTGGTAATTGAAAAAAGCATAGAGGATGCTAAAAAGTAATATGAAAATCTTTATGATCATTTATTTTGATTGATGTCGGTCTTATATTATGAACCGTTGCTTGCATGGACCCCAAGTGAAAAATCATATAGGCGTGTGGCATGGAGATGATGGTTTCCCTGAACTTTCATGCATATATATATACACATTGAATTTGATCTTAGATTAGGACCTTTATTTCTTTGTCTACAAGTGAGACTTGATCATGACTGATTTGTTTGTTGTGCACTCAACCAACCCTTTTAATTAATACTATTTCATAATTACTGTTTACAATGTTCACAGTCCCACTTCCACAACAATGTTAGATCCAGCTGTAATTTGGATCAGCTCCCTTTGCTCAGATATTCTCCGCATTCACGTAGTTGAGACTTCAATAACCGTTCAATCACGGTCGGACAATATCGATTCAAACTTGATTTTGACTTGTAAAAATTTGTACTTTATTGAATTGTCCGATCTTGGTCGAAGGACCGTTGATGTCTCGACTATATGAATGCGGAATTCTCTAGCTGCATTTGGGAATCCGAATCCTATAATCTAACCCAATTTTGTTGTTCAATTTATGGTTAGATTTTAGTAATGATGAATAAAATAATTTTATTTTACATAGAGGTCTAGGTACACAGGGAGGGAGATATGAAAAGTATATATTAAAAAATTATGTAGTCTAAATTAATAAAATTATTGTCATCATACCAAATAGGAAAAGCTTGTATTGAGTTGTGAAATGGAATGTCTTGTTGCTTTACAGTTGGTTTGAAAACAACAATTGCTATAGTATTATTTGTGGCCATGTTATGTGTGATTTTTCTCACATGGGTTGGGTATATGAATTTTCAGGAAATGGGGAATTGAGAAGTTGGTGTACAAAGATGTAAAGAAAGGGATTAGAAGAGACAGAAAATATGCAGTGCAACCACGTAGCTTATTTGCAACTGGTGTTCACATGTCACAAAATTTAGATGGAAAAACAACTCACAAAACTGAAGGAAGGATAAAATATTTTCACTATCATGGAACCATAGCTCAAAGAAGAGAATCATGTAAAATGTTTCTAAATTCAACATCAACCACATATGACAAAACACCTTATGAGTTGGATACAACTTTGAGAGACCTTGCTGGTGTGATCAAGAAATTTGAGCAAAAGATGATTGGAAACAAAGTACAGAAGACACGGCTATGACAGCTTCAAATATTTTATTCTTTTTTCATAAACCATATAGATATTATAATGTCTTAACTTTTGTGGTAGCATAGAAATTTATTGAGCGGTTCTTATTTTATTTTTTTATTTCGTATATTTACAGATGGGAGTATATGTCTATATGATCATGTTTGTTTTTTTTTTTAATGTTTCTTTTGCGTTTTATATTTTTTAATTCTACTTTATTTGTTTGTAAAAAGATAATGAATAAAGATAAATGGTCCCAATAATGTTGTCGGTGTGGGGCATTTGAGAAGGGTATCCCCACCTACATACAGTGATGCCATATGGAGGAGGGTGTCTTTTGTTTTTCTGTTGGTTTGCGGGCATGCCTGCATCTGTTTTTTTTATTGTAAAATAATTAGATAAAAGATAAGTATAACCGTATAAGAAAATTTATAAAAATCTTGTTTAATTTTTTATTTATGATGGAAAAACTAAAATGTACTGATTTATATTTGGAAGAGAATATTTGTAAACTTTTGTAAGTTACTCTAATAAATGTTAGTAATTGAATTCCACTTCTGCCAGTAGAAAACTCCATTGCACTTGTTCTGAGCCAGCCAAAATTCGTACACATACCCTTGTCCAGTGAAAAAAGCTACTCTAGTCTTGATGCAAATGGACTCCATCCATTCAATCAGCATGCCTTTCTGTAAAAAAGGAAAATTCTGTACTCTTTGTTTGGAACAGGTCATTAATGAAAGGGATTATTAGCTTTTGGACAAGTCAAAAAGGACATGTGGGTGACAATGAGTGCTCTTTCTGTTGTTTATATTCTGGTAGAACATGGTTGAATCATTGGTCGCTACTAATAACTAATTTTTCTTTTCTTTTACAGATCATTTTGTCTAAGATAAAAATTAAATTTTACAGGAAAACTAATAAAAGATTATTTGATGCTTTACATTGTATTTTTAAATCTGAATGAAATTTTGAAAAAAAGAAAATAGAATCAACAAATTCATTAATTTTGAAAGATGCTATTTTTTGATAAAGAAATTAAACGAATCTAAAAGTTATATATGTTCTGTTTTTCTTTTTAGTCTATATATGTTCTGTTTTTAATTGGAGTATATTTTTTTATGAGATTGGTCGGAGTAAACTATTAAGATATAAAAATATACATATTTAAAGAAAGATTTTCTAGCGGAAATTTATCTTTGGCTTCTGGTGGAAATTCTTATCTTAGTCTCTTTGTTTGATCAACAAGAAAGAAAAGACAAGAGCAAAAAGACATGGGTCTCAAAGAAACGCCCTCTTAACTTATTTTTTTACTTACTAAATTCTTAGGCTCCAAGCTCTTATACTATTTCCGTCCTTAAAGATGATACTTGAAAATTATTTTTCTTAAAAAAAGTATTTGAAAATTATCTGTTCATTCCATTTTTTTTTTCCTTTTTTTGTTTGGATCGAAGTTGACATGATAATATGAATTGAACAAACATTTAACTAAGACATAAAATGCAAACTACGCCGCGCAAATATGACGGACAAACGTCACATTAAGACGGCGAAATTACGAAAGAAAAATTAAATAGATGTGAAAATCATTTGTTTAAATAATAGAGATGAAGAAAAATAATTTAAAGAGGTCAAAAATTGATCCAGAGAATTAGGAGAAGAGGGATCCACCGACAATGAAAATGAATGGAACGATAGAGGAGAAGAAACTAAAATTTTAGGTGATAACTCACAAAAGAGAGAACTCTTTTCTTAACTATTAGCCATTGCTAATGGTGTTGAATATTTAATACATGTAAAATGGTAAAATTATAAGAATATTTGTCCATTCTTATAATATCTACTTTAAATTTTTCATGACATTAATTATTTATTTCTCACCGTGTCTTATTTATTTTATGCTGAGTTTCTAGTGTACCAATTTTATAAGAGATTCACCGTAGATCGATGCTTAAAATTATTAAAAACATCAATGACCATCGACGATACTATTCAAAAATAAAAAAGTCATGACTTTCGTCATATTTATGGTTAAGATGATGACTTGATTAACACCGGTTCAATAAACCTACATATTTATTTTATGTTGTTTTAATCAAATTGATATCAATCAAATCATTATACTATATCAGTTGATAAAATTAAAGATGACCATTAACATATACTATAGAGTATAGAGAGACGATATCCATCGCCGTTGAAGTTTTAAATTTTTTTTTTAAGTACTATTTCATAGTAGACTACTTATAAAACTGGTCAATATTAAAATTTATCTTTATTTTATATTTTTTGCAATAAATCATACTCTCCAGAAATAACTACCCTATTCGTAAAAAGAAATTGTCCTAAAATAATTAATCTTTTTAATACACCTTATTCATTCCTCCAATTGTAAA
>Ga0315915_1008763_pt1 | contig 11716 bp, 15 predicted proteins | sample MpolbnodulesMG_FD_207738 | JGI IMG/M metagenome (GOLD analysis project Ga0315915, IMG submission 207738) | Medicago polymorpha root nodule microbial communities from Los Angeles, California, United States - branched nodules | ecosystem: Host-associated > Plants > Roots > Nodule | place: USA... | reverse complement strand
GTTTCCAGCTTTCAGATTCCACACTTCGAGGTAACAATCGAATCACTGATTCATGTGTTAATTCGTAATGATCCAAGGAAAGAAAATCGAAAATTTTATCCGCTACTTATTCTGAAAACGCATTCGATTTTCCTTCAGAGACATGGTTTGCTAGGTGCTTTAACAAGTTTCTAAGCTAAAGCTAATCAACGTAAAAGAACATCATCAATTAAACCTAGATATTTAGACATCATCAAAACACAAACCTATAACTAAAGCAATATCATATTCAATAAGCCATCATGCATTGCTCCAACCTCCTATTGCCACAGCCTTACAAGCAAGAAGTTATAAATATCATTCCGCCTAGAGTATAGCTTCCAGCTCGGCTAAGCAAGGACTCCATCCTTGTAAAGCAGTCTGAAAGAAAGTAGTCTCGTGTTTGCCATGAAGAGTACCATCAAAATTTACCTACGGATGAGATATCAAACCGCTGTTCCAGGACTAACTCCTCGTCCGAGTTTATCCCTTGAACTCCATAAAATTTGCCTGAACATTTTGTTTTGGTAAGGGACACGGTAGCTCGACGAAAGCCGGTCAATAAGACAGATCCGGATCCTAGTGCTTCCTAGGGCTGACTCAACTAAAATTTTATGGAAGGCTTGGCATTGAGCTTCGATATAGCTTGCTTTCCAGGCGCGCTATAGGGGGGGTTGAATAGCAGTTTTAAAAGTTTTACGGACTTTTAGAAAAATCGATTTGAAATGTTTTGACTAATTGGAAACTATCTTGAACAATCACAACAATTACAAAAAGTTAAAGCTATGTGTCAATAAGACTCACAATAGAATTGAGAGTTTCACAATGTTAATCTTATTAAAATCAAATATTAACGATTCTTGACCAATTTTCAAAACTAGACAATTTCAAATCCAAACCTACAAAAAAATATAACAAGTTATCAATAAAAAACATAATGTATATGCAATTGATGAATTGAATAGGTATTGAAACTAGTTGATCCAAGTATAATAGTGAAAATTGTTGGATACAGTATTTGTGTACTGGATACATTATTGCTAAAACAAATATTAATGTACGATGTTGGATATGATCTTCCAACATATTGGCACGGTTCAATGTGCCCTGTTTTTGTACCTTGGTATACGCGCGTTTTATCTTATTAAGGACTCCACGCCGTAGTTCTTTTTGGCCAAGTTGCCTGTTTTTTGTACAGAATCAGATGGTTTATTATTTCCTAAAGTTATGTCAACATTTTGGGAAACTTTGGATGTGTTTGGATTGTTCCTAAAGATGTTCTAACATTTTAGGAGTTGCTTTATTTGTACCTGATTCTTGTGTAGCGGGTCACCGCTTTGATATGATTTGTTCTGAAGCCCAACAAGATTATTTAACCTGTATTGCTTCAGTATATATACAAGACTGCAAGACCTAATTATTCATTCAAGCCGTCATTAAAGATTATAGGTTTTTAGGGTTTTTAGTCATTGTTATTTGTGAGCCTTTCTTGTATCACCTAGATACATGTTAAGGATTGTGTTTTATTGATTTGTAAGTTGTATACTACTCCAAAGCTGTGAAGCACGGAGGTAGTTTTTGTTTGAAGGTAACTTCATCTTATTGAGTTGTAATTTGATAATCACAAGGGCTGTGATTGATTGAGTGGAAGTGAGATGGGATCTCAGATCTAGGAGTTCCTAGGTTGAAGTTAATATGGGTAAGTCCTAGGTCTTAAGTTGTAAACTGAGTGTTTGCTAAGAACTTAGAATAAGGACTACACTAGTGAATTTTATTCCTGGCTTGGTAGCCCCCAAAGTAGGTGTGTTTGTCACCAAACTGGGTTAACAATTCTCCTATGCCTTTTACTTTCTTGTCTTTTACTTTTCGTAATTTTGTTTGTTATTGTTAGCACAATGTTCTAAACATTATAATCAACATTCGTCTTTTATGTCTGGTGTTGGCACATTGCATAAAACATCTGAAAGCTAACGTGCCAGAATTTCAATTGGCATTAGAGCAGGCACCCTGCCTGTTTTAGGGTGAGCTCTAAGGAAGTTATTTTCTGGTGTTATGGACAAGGAATGAGGATTTGTGAACAGACCACCTTTGTTGGATGGCTCCAACTATGATTATTGGAAATCACGCATGAGTGCTTTCCTCAAATCCATAGATAGCAAGACATGGAAAGCAGTTCTGAAGGGTTGGGAACATCTTGTGGCTCTTGATAAAGATGGAAACAAGAAAGTTGTTCTAAAACGAGAAGAAGAGTGGACCACTGGTGAAGATGAGTTAGCTTTTGGAAACTCCAAGGCATTGAATGCATTGTTCAATGGGATTGACAAGAACATGTTCAGAATGATCAAACAATGCACTGTTGTTAAGGATGCGTGAGAGATTCTCAAAACTGCTTATGAAGGTACATCCAATGTGAAAAGTTCAAGACTTCAACTTTTGACTACTCAATTTGAAAATCTTAAAATGAAGGAGGATGAGAATATGAAGGATTTCCACATGAATATCCTTGACATGGCTACTTTTTTTCATTCTTTGGGAGAAAAGATGTTTGATAAAAAGCTTGTTAGAAAGATTCTTAGATCTCTTCCTAAGAGATTTGATATGAAGGTGACTGCTATTGAAGAAGCTCAAGGCATATCAAACATGAAGGTTGATGAGCTGATAGGGTCACTTCAGAACTTTGAAATTGTGGTGAATAACAGGACTGAAAAGAAAGGATTAAGCATTGCATTTGCTTCAAATGTTGATACTGAAGAATTTCAAGAGGACATTGAGGATGACGAAAGTTTGTCAGGGGATCTGGTGTTACTTGGAAGACAGTTTAAAAAGATTCTGAAACAAGTTAACAGAAGACCTAGGTCAAATGGTAAGAACATCAGATTCGACATCAGTAAGCAACAAAACAATTTGAATAACACAAGAACTGATGAAAAGAACAACCAATCCAAGGGTGTCCAGTGTCGTGAATGCGAAGGATATGGCAACATCAGATTAAAATGTGCCACATTTCTCAAGAGACAGAAGAAAAGCTTAATTGTTTCTTGGTCAGATGAAGATGATTTAGAAAGAGAAGTTGAAAATGAATCTGTTAAGCGTGTTAAGGCTTTTACTGGTATATGCATATCTGATTCTGAATCTTGTGATGAAGAATTAACCTATGAAGAGCTGACTGCCTCTTACAAAGATCTTTATACTAGAAGCACAGATGTATGCAATTTGCTGGAGAAGCAGAAGAAAACTAACAGTGAACTGCATGATGAAAGAAGTGAACATCTATCAAAGATCTCTGGTCTCAATGATGAGGTAATTCAACTAAACTCCCAACTTGAGCACTTAAAGAAGCAGATTAAAATGATGACCACATGAACTAATGTGCTAGAAGAAGTCTTAGAAGGCCAAAATCTAGGAAAACCAAAAGGGATAGGCTTTAATTGTAAAGTACTGAACAAGAAACAACAAAGCAGAAATTTGCCCCATGCTTTAGTAGATTTTGGAATTATTAGCAAGCAAAAACCAGACAAAGAAATAAAAACAGGTAGCTGCCGAAGGAACTGATGATCCCATTGTGAATAAATACATGTTTCAACATCATATGGCACATCATTAAGCATGCATCAAAACAGAACTTCTACTAACATACAAACACCTACTTCTAGGGAAAACTTCGCAGGCATTCACAGTTCTCAGGCATTCACAGAAGAACATAAATATACATCTACTCCCCATTTTTAGCCACAAAATATGTCATAAGAATCTTCATGCATAAAACAAAAGAGAGTACGAAAATCTTTGTGCAAGATAATACCACAAAAAAAAAAACAGAATACCGATCATAGAAAGAGTGCAGAGTACCATAAGGATTACAGACCAAATCACATAAGTGCTCAAATTATCCAGGGCATAGCCCACAAAAATGACGTGCAAGAATGAAGAAGAGAAAACCTTACACATTAGAAAGTTATATGTCCTCATGCAGGCAAATTCCCAACTTGCCCCTCAACTTCTCAAACTGCTTAGCATCTATGGCTTTTGTGAAAATATCTGCCAACTATTCCTCTGTAGCAACATGTTCAAGAGTTATTATCTTTTCTTCAACAAGATCCCTGATAAAGTGATGACGTATATCAATGTGCTTAGTTCTGCTATGTTGAATAGGATTTTTGGAAATATTAATAGCACTTAAATTGTCACAATACAATGTTAGAACATATTGTTCAACATTATACTCTTTCAACATCTGCTTCATCCACACAAGTTGGGAACAACTGCTACCAGCTGCTATGTACTCATCTTCAGCAGTAGATAGGGACATAATTTTGTTTCTTGCTAAACCATGAGATCAAATTACTTCCTAGAAAGAAACATCCTCCAGAGGTACTTTTCCTATCATCTGCACTATCTGCCTAGTCAGCATCATAATATCCAATTAACATAGAATTTTCACCTTGAGAGTACATAATTCCATAGTCACAGGTGTTATTGATGTACTTCAGTATCCTCTTTACTTGAGTAAGATGACTCATTTTAGGTTCAACTTGGTATCTGGCACACACCCCCACATCAAATTTTATGTCTGGTCTGGTTTCAGTAAGATACAACATGCTTCCAATCATGCTCCTCCACATGCTTTGGTCTACAGCAACACCCTGTTCATCTTTGGACAACTTCAAATGAGTGGTTGCTGGTGTTCTTTTATGGCTTGCATTTTCCACACCAAACTTCTTCTCTATATTCTTGGCATACTTACTTTGAGAGATAAAAATTGTGTCTTCCATCTATTTTACTTGAAGCCCAAGAAAGTAGGTCAGCTCACCCACAAACTCTAACTTCATCTGCTGAACAAAATGTTGAACCATTTCATTCGGCATCCCACCAAACACAATGTCATCAACATAAATCTGTGTTATGATTAGTCTTCCATTATCATCCTTCATAAACAAGGTCTTGTCTGATCCTCCTTTTCTGTAACCTTAATTTACTTGAAACTCAATGAGTCTTTTATACCATGCCCTAGGTGCTTGTTTTAATCCATACAGAGCTTTCTTCAGCTTATAGACATGATTAGGAAATTTAGGATTTATAAACCCTTTTGGTTGTTCAACATAAACTTCTTCATGTAAGTAACCATTTAGGAAGGCACTCTTCACATCCATCTGATAAAGTTTGAATTTAAGAATACAAGCCACTCCCAAAAGTAACCTTATGGATTCCAATCTAGCAACATGGGCAACAGTTTCATCAAAGTCAAGTCCTTCTACTTGAGTATAGCCCTGAGCAACAAGTCTTGCCTTGTTTCTAGTTACAGTTCCATTTTCATCTGACTTGTTTTTGTGTATCCATTTTTTCCCTATAACATTTATACCTTCTAGCCTTGGAACCAAATCCCATACCTCACTCCTTTTGAACTGATTCAATTTCTCTTGCAGAGCATCAATCCAGAATTCATTAGTAAGAGCTTCTTTAATATTCTTGGGTTCAATTTTGGACACAAAACAAGAATTAGAAATCACTCCATTGGATCTTCTGTTTGTTTGATCAAGACTCCTAATAATAAGCTCTTCAGGATGATTCTTCTAAACTCTGATAGAAGGACCTTTACTTGGTGACACATGATCTTGTTCCCATTCTCAGACTCAAATTCATTCACATTAATAGGTGTAACTGTTTCCTGTACAGATGTTTCAACATCTGGTTCAACATCAGGAACAATGTTTTCAGGAACATCATTTATCACAACATTGATGGATTCCATAACAGCCTTGGTTTTGGACTTAAACACTCTATATGCTCTACTGTTAGTAGAGTATCTAAGGAATATCCCCTCATCACTCTTGGGATCCATTTTCCTTTTGTGTTCTTTATCTGCTAGAATGTAGCACCTGCATCCAAAAACATGAAAATATTAGACAGTAGGTTTTGTTCCTTTCCATATCTCATACATGGTAGTTGTGGTGCCAGCCCTTAGAGTAACTCTATTGTAAACATAACAGGTTGTATTCATGGCTTCAGCCCAAAAGTGATAGGGAAGATGTTTTGCATGAAGCATAACTCTAGCTGATTCTTGAAGAGTTTTGTTCTTCCTTTCCATAGCACCATTTTGCTAAGGTGTTATAGGAGATGAAAATTCATGTTTGATTCCTTCAGTTGAGCAGAATTCATTGAATTTAGAATTTTCAAATTTTGTCCCAATATCACTCCCGATCCTAACAATGGCACTATCCTTTTCCCTTTGAAGTTGTGTGCATAAATCTTTAAACACATCAAAGGTATCTGATTTTTCCTTAATGAAATTAATCCAAGAAAACCTGGAGAAATCATCAACAACAACAAAAACATACCTCTTTCCACCAATACTTTCAACTTGCATTGGCCCCATCATGTCCATGTGTAGGAATTCAAGAACCTTGGAAGTCACCTGATTTTCCAACCTTGGATGAGACATTCCAGTTTGATTACCAATCTTACATTCTCCACATATGTTGTCCTCAACAATATTAAGTTCGGGCAGTCCTCTGATTGCTTCTACAGAAAAGGCTTTCTTCATAACTCTCAGGTTTAAATGCCCAAGTTTTCGGTGCCACAGTTTAACTTCTTCTTCTTTACTCACAAGACAGATGGACATGTGAGCTTCTTCTGGAGGGACCCATAAGTAGAAATTATCTTTAGATCTAGCACCTTTCATCACCACTTCATCTTTTCTGTTAGTTACTAGACATTCAGACTTGCTAAAGTTTACATTCATCCCAAGATCACACAGCTGACTTATGCTAATAAGGTTGGCAGTTAGTCCTTTCACCAATAGCACATTATCAAGTTCTGGCAGTCCATCATTAATCAATTTACCAATACCCATGATTTCTCCTTTAGCTCCATCTCCAAAGGTCACATGGATGCTTTTGTAAGATCTCATATCTTCAAGGAACTTGTTTACTCCAGTCATATGCCTAGAGTATCCACTATCAAAGTACCAGTCTTCTCTAGATGAAGCTCTTAGCGATGTGTGAGCAATTAACCCAACATCCAGTTTAGGTTTCCACTCCTTCTTGACAATAATCACTTTAGGGTCAGGTATTTTCTGCTGAACATGATTGGTATATCCATACAATTTGAAACAATATGGTTTTATGTGTCCATTTCTACCACAATAATGACACACCCAAGGGTGGTATATCCCTTTGCTTTTAGAACTCTGATGTTCCTCTGGATGTTGCAACATTTGTTTATTCACAATGGGATCATCAGTTCCTTCAGCAGCTACAAGTTTTATATCTTTGTCTGGTTTTTTCTTGCTAATAATTCCAAAATCTACTAAAGCATATGGCAAATTTCTGTTTTGTTGTTTCTTGTTTAGTACTTTATAATTAAAGAATATCCCTTTTGGTTTTCCTAGATTTTGGACTTCTAAGATTTCTTCTAGCACATTAGTTCCTGTGGTCATCATTTTAATCTGCTTCTTTAAGTGCTCAAGCTGGGAGTTTAGTTGAATTACCTCATCATTGAGACCAGAGATCTTTGATAGATGTTCACTTCTTTCATCATGCAGTTCACTGATAGTTTTCTTCTGCTTCTCCAGCAAATTGCATACATTTGTGCTTCTAGTATAAAGATCTTTGTAAGAGGCAGCCATCTCTTCATGGGTTAATTCTTCATCATAAGATTCAGAATCAGATATGCATCTACCAGTTAAAGCCTTAACAACCTTAGCAGATTCATTTTCAATTTCTCCTTTTGGATGTTGAAACATCTCATCTGTCTATTTTTTGTTTCTGCTCATGAAGTTCTCCTATAATATGCTTTTTGAAGTCTTCCTTTATTTGTAAGCATGCATGTACTCAGGGGGAGTAGTATTTATCTGTATTAGTATTCACTCTTAGGTTGTTATATTGAGGGGGAGTGATACTATGAAGTGTGCTTGGATGTGCTCAAGCTGTTTGGTAGGATGTGGTATAGGATGTTGAAACATCTAGATGACAGTTGCCTGTATAGGAAATTTATTTTTTTCCCTTGCTGATGGGATTTTATTTTTCCATTCTTATGTGGTAAAGAATGTTGGAACATCTAGATAAGTGTTGAAGTCTTTGTGGGAATTTATTTTTTCCTTTATAGTGTTTTCTACTTTGTTTCCGCTGTTGCATGTCTCTGATTTTCTTAAGTGATATTGTTTTCTGCTACTTTTCATTGAAAGATTGTTCTGAAAGTAGTTTTTGAAAATGTTATACTTTTCTTCATGGTTGTGTGTCCATGATGATTTGAAGAAGTGTATATGTGGTATCTCTTTAGATAGTCGTTTTGATATTCTGCATGTTTCTTCATAGATGTGTGCTCATGATGATTGAAGAAATGGATGTTTGGTATCTCTCTACCATGTTTTTGTGGTCTCAGAATGTTTTAGCCAAAAATTTGCCAAAGGGGGAGATTGTTGGATATTTATGTATTGGCTTCATTATTGCTAAAACAAGTATTCATGTATGATGTTGGATATGATGTTCCATCATCTTGGCATAGTTCAGTGTGCCCTGTTTTTATGCCTTGGTATACGCGCATTTTATCTTATTAAGGAATTCACGCCTTATTTATCTTTTCCCAAGTTGCGTGTTTTTTGTACATAATCATATGGTTAATTATTTCCTAAAGTTGTGTCAACATTTTAGGAAACTTTGGATGTGTTTGAATTGTTCCTAAAGATGTTCCGACATTTTAGGAGTAGCTTTATTTGTACCTGATTCTTGTGTTGTGGGTCACCGCTTTGATCTGATTTGTTCTGAAGCCCAACAAGACTATTTAGTCCGTATTGCTTCAGTATATATACAAGACTACAAGACCTAATTATTCATTCAAGTCGTCATTGAAGATTAGAGCTTTTTAGGGTTTTAAGTCATTGTTATTTGTGAGCCTTTCATGTATCACCTTTATACATGTTAGGGACTGCGTTTTATTGAGTTGTAAGTTGTGTACTACTCCAAAGCTGTGAAGAACGGAGGTAGTTTGTGTTTGAAGGTAACTTCATCTTATTCAGTTGTAATTTGATAATCACAGGGGCTGTGATTGATGGAGTGGAAGTGAGATGGGATCTCAGATCTAGGATTTCCTATGTTTAAGTCAATACAGGTAGGTCCTAGGTCTTAAGTTGTAAACTGAGAGTTTCCTGAGAACTTAGAATAAGGACTACACTAGTGGATTTCCTTCCTGGCTTGGTACCCTCAGAGTAGGTGTGTTTGTCATCGAACTGGGTTAACAATTCTCCTGTGCCTTTTACTTTCTTGTCTTTTACGTTTCGTAATTTTGTTTGTTATTGTTAGCACGATGTTCTAAACATTATACTCAACATTCGTCTTTTGTGTCTGGTGTTGGAACATCGCATAGAGCATCTGAAAGCAAACGTGCCAAAATTTCAAAAACCTAATTCAAGGAATTAGATCAATGTTAATAAAAAAACTACTTAGATCAATTTGTTAATTTCTACATAATCAATTAATCAATTAACATATACAATTAACAAAAATTAAAGAGGATAAGTAAAAGAGAACGACGCCGATATTTTTATAGTTGTTCACCCTTTCGTCCTTGCTTCGGGCTACGTCAACTCTTCTTGGTGAAAAACGCCTCCACCAAGGTCATCCACTAATAGTAACAATGTTGAATACAAATGTGATTACAAAAGTTCCTTGAAACTATCCTAGTTCTTCAACCCCTATGTAAGAACTCCCCCAAATTTTCAAATAACCTTTGAATTTGGTGCTTTTTGATGTCGTCAAACCCTCAATCACCGGTGCACCCCTTCGAACTCTTCACTCAACTTCTTCAATGCTACGTCCGGAAAATGGATCCCCTTGAACTTTAAGAAAATTAGAAAGAACCCCCAAGGCCTTTGGAGGTGGAATGAGATTATCCACTTCACTTTGGAACCTTGATTAAGCCCAACCAATTTCCTTGAAAGAACCAATTTACAATCCCTACTAGCACCCTAGCAAATCATATGACTCAAAGCACAAAGTGATTATAAGAAAAAGTGTTTAATTTTGAAGAGTTTTTGAGACCTAGAGAGAATAAATGCAAATGATTTAATAAATTTGGTGTTGTGGGAAAGTGAGTACATATAGAAAAACAGGGCAAGTGCAATTTTTTCGTCCAAAATCAACTATGTGAATTGATTCACTAAATGTCTGAATCGATTCAAACAGCTAAAAAGATTAAACTAGAAAGAAGAAGAATGCCATGAAGATTGATACGTATCATAAAGATTTGAGTCGATTCAAAGTATCCAGAATGAAGGCTGATACGATTCAAAATAGTTCGAATCGATTCATAACAAGTCAAAAACATTTTGTGATACGATTCACATATTTTTTGAGTCGATTCAATGTGAATCGATTCAGAGATTTATTGAAACGATTCACACAAAGTCAGAAACTTTGTTTGATAAGATTCAGTTGAAACTTAATCAATTCAAACAGAAGAAAACACAGTTTTGACATATGAAATGCAATTTTCTTGGGACACAAGTAAGTGGAACACAAAGAATTATTTTAGTGCAAGGATGCATAGAGTGCTAAAGTGCTCTAACAAATTCTAAGATAACCATAACAAGGAATCAACATGTTAAACTAATAAATACTATTTGGTCAAGACTTAGAACAACATCATCAAAACACATAGCCAAAGGCTTCAATTTCCCCCTTTTTGATGATGTCAAAAGCCTTGTTGATTATGTTGATTTAGCTCCCCCAAAACCTTAGAGTATAGGAAGATAAGAATATGTATATATGGAGTATTGCATGAACAACACAAGCATTCAACTAGGTAATTTTCATAAACACAAGCATACATAAGCACATACACATAACAAACAAGCACATAAACACAACCAACATACCATAAACAATCATAAACACACCATAAACAACATATCCACTTAAACATAAACAACATATTTCTCCCCCTTTGACAACCTCAAAAATGGAGAATGCATGGGTACAAAAATTGTATTGGTACAACCATGCCACAACAGGCCAAAAGTGCTAAGAGATTTAAAAACGCAAAAAAATATAAAAAGAGATAAACTCCTAGGCAGCTGGAGCATACAGGTTAAAGGTTGTATCATCATTCTCAAGCAAGAAATCATCATCTGAGGCTGCAAGGTTTGTGTTCCACCTATGAAATTGATCCCCCATTTCATTGAATTGAGTTTCTTGAGTGTCAAATATGTGGTGCAGTTCCTGAAATTGATGATCTTGAGCATTGAACCTTTGTGTCATAAAAACCTTTAGGTCACTGATGCTTTCCAACACTTCAATCATGTCACCCCCTTGATGGACATCAACATTGATCGGATGATAATCTGAATCACTGTCATCTTCCACATCCTCCATCTCTGCATATCCTTCCAATCTAGCTTCCTTTATTCATATTTCCCTTTTTGTTGTTCTGATTGATGCTATAAATCATAGAAGCAACTTTGGTTCTATCAATTCCTGTGTTAATAAACTCTTGAAGAGCAGCATCATGCTTAGACATGGGTTTATTAACACCTTTCTCAGATTCTAATTTCAAATTGTTATATTTATATTGCAAAACGTCCATATCATTCTTAGTTGAATCATGAAGTTTAACCAACTTGATGTATCGTTGCTTAACTTTCTTCAACTCAGAAGATTGGCTTTCATAGAGACTGAGAAGCTCTTTGATAGAATCAACTAATTCA
>Ga0315915_1008762_pt1 | contig 11719 bp, 7 predicted proteins | sample MpolbnodulesMG_FD_207738 | JGI IMG/M metagenome (GOLD analysis project Ga0315915, IMG submission 207738) | Medicago polymorpha root nodule microbial communities from Los Angeles, California, United States - branched nodules | ecosystem: Host-associated > Plants > Roots > Nodule | place: USA... | reverse complement strand
ATGCCCTTCGTCTTAACTGTGTTTAATCTGACACTGCTAATTAAACCCGTGCTCAGCTGGCACCGCGTCGTAAAACATTCCTCGCCGTAGTGAGTCTCATGTACATTTCTCTCTGGCGCACCTTCGACTGATATAATTTCGATGCTGACGAGCGGGATATTACAGTATACCATGGAAGGTGTGGTAGCATCTTGATCATCAAACCTTGCAAGTTGCAATGAGTAATGGCTTTAATCCATTTAGCAACAATGATTTTTTTTTCGAGGATTTAGCAACAATGATGATAAATTAGTTAAATGCCACTTGTACGGACATATGGTTAGCTTAAAAGTGAATTTTACACATTCGGATTTTAATATCCAGATGTGTAAAAATCTTGAAATTGAATTTTGCGCATCCGTGGCAAAAAAACAGAAATGGAGGAGGGATTCAGACCATTCTAAAATACGGATGTTTAAAATTGATTCTTTTACCGTTCGGATTTTAAAATCCGAATGGGGTAAATTTGACAAAAAAAATCGATTTGGGGGCGTGCAAGAAATGTGGGGAGTGGGAAAATAATTTCACAAAATTTGTTACATGGACCCAAAACACTTCAAAATTCTACATTAGAAAAAGTAGAAGAAGAGTTAGAAACAAGACTGCAGTAGTAGTGACCGAAGAAAGATGATTTCTGAATCTGCTCTTTTATATGCACAAATGCGTCGAAATTATATTACCAGAAACATCCTTCCGTATAGTATTTCAGATAAAATACACTATCAGAAGCGCAAAAATGATTTCTCAATCTGATCTTTTAGATGCGCAAAAATGTGACAAAATTATATTAAAAATGCTTTTCTGACATCAAAAAATTCATATTGATATATGGAAATGACCAAATTACCCCCAGCGATAGTTAACTGTCTCTAATATATTCGGCAGCGGTTAACTGCCTTTGGCTTTGCTGCATTTATACAAAATTCTACGAAACTTTACAGACCCTCTCTATCTATATTTTTTTAGAGGTGTCTGCTAAAAACCGCTCAAAATTCAATTTTTAGGTTGATGTTTTGATGTTTTTGTGTCTTAAATTTTAGGCGCGTTAAAAATTCATATTTAATCTGTCCCTTATCGAAAAATTCAAATTTTTTGTGGGAAATGTTATTTTTTTGTTCTAAACATGAGTACAAAAAATCGTGAAAAAGTTCAACGTCTAGGACACTTTTTCGTACTCGCACTTGGAAAAAATTGTGATTTTGCATGGTTCGGTCGAAAAATCAAAATAATACGAGACTTAGTCGAAAGAAATGCTACGAAACTTTAAAGACACCTCTATAAAAATACATATAGATGAAGTGCAAAGTTTCGTAACATTCCAAATAAGTATCGATTTTTTTTATTTTTTCAATTGCGATTATGCGCGTTTCAGTCGAAAAAATCAAGACTTATTCGGAATGTTACGGAACATTTCACATCATCTATATGTATTTTTATAGAGGTGTCTGTAAAGTTTCGTACAATTCTGAATAAGTTTCGATTTATTTTGATTTTTCGACATAAACGCGTAAAATCACAGTTGGAACTGCACTCAAAGCCAGAGGCAGTTAACTGCCTCTGGAGCCAGCGACAGTTAACTACTGCCGAATATGCCAGAGGCAGTTAACTACCGCTGGGGGTAATTTGGTCATTTCCATGTGTCAATATGAACTTTTTGATGTCGGAAAAGCAAATTTCAAATTATATTTCCGAACATCCTTCTGGTATTGTATTTCAGATAAAATACACTATCAGAAGCGCGATAAAGTCTGGCATGCGAGTTTGTCAATTATCCCAAAGAAACACACGAGAAATGGCTCTATTGGATGTTCAGCTCTGCAGCCATATTGAAATTTCATCTGTAGTCACCTCATTTCTGAAATAACACACGTTTGTCCTTACATTGTCAAGTGGTTTTGTTGGTTCATAAGTTGTATAGTATTTTCTGGTTTGAATCAATTTTGCCATCCTCTTCTACCTTTAGCTTTTTAATTCTCTCTGTAAGTTTTATTGAATTTTTATCTGTAGTCACCTCATTACATTTGTCACCAGTTTCTATGCAACAAAACTATCATATAAGCTGTTAATCATGAAACTAATGATACAAGACAGTTAATTGTATCGCAAGTTATTGTTTAGATATGCAACTAATTAACTCCTTGGCAGTTAGGTAGTCATGCAGTTAGTTTGTTAATTTTGTAGATGAATAGCTTACTCTAGTTGCAATTGTACAGGAACATAGAATCTATATATGTGTATCATATCTCACTTGTAAAACTAGATTGGTGAATAATGATATTTCCAATTCATAAGCTTCTTCTTTTTCATAGCTTTATTAGTTACAAGCTTTATTTTTTCATCTATGGAGCATGAGATTATCCTTTCACATAAGCTACAAAATTACGTAGTAGCGACACTTTATATTGAATGAGTTTCCAATGTCCGACACTGACATGTGTGTAAGTATAATTAATTTCATTTTCAAATTATTATTGATGTCTACGTGTTAGTATCGTGTTCAGTGTTTGTGGCTATATTAATGTTCATACTTCATAGCTATAAATCATCTGTTATAAAGCATTGTCAAGAACCTAGAAACATTATGCTTTGTTCGAGCCTAGAAGCAATATCTAGAACCTAGAACCTTCAAAAATGTGTAAATAAAATAAATAGCATCATCTCTGATCCCGACGGAATGTCAGATAAGTTTTTATATTGCTAATTGTTATAGTTTTCATTCTGCTGGTTGAAAGAGTATAATATTCAGGAGCAATATATAGAAGCAGCATAGCTCTAATCTTTATTTGCACTGGTTAAGTGTAGCATTCTCTAATTGTAATTGAAGAACAAACAATATGATTTACAAAGAAGATCAAGAAGCTATTGAGTATTCAGAAATCTAAAAGAAAAACAAACATAATACCAATGAATTAGGGCAACTTTAAAATTTACAAGACATTACCAAATAAGTACTAATTAAATACAGACAGAATTGATACCATAGAGGCCGTTGAGGTGGAAGTTTTCATTAAAGAAGATCAGCAAACAGTGACAGTGAAGATTCCTCTCATTCTTTCCAGTTATAGGAAGCTCGGTCGACAACTAAATAGTCTCCCCTGATATCCTTTACAACTCGAAGGTCATCATCCAGGTATACAGTATCAAACCTACAAAAACAAGATGTAACTACATCATCACTGACATCGCATAAATAAAATGTGACAGACCAACACAGCATTGTTCAGACATTTTTCTCAAAAACAATCAAGGTGTATAAAAAGGTAAAATGGGACAAATCATACAAATGAAACCACAAAGCTAAGATTTATGATCGTAAAACTATTGGAATATGAAATGTGGCTATGAGGAGAGAGTGGCAAAGGGGTTTAACAATTTGATCTTTACTGTTAGTGGTTGGACAGATAGAGAAACATCTTCATTGAGGCTCTTCTGCTACCTCTTCAATTATATTATAGTAATTAAATAATCATTTCCTCTATGTGCTATAAATTGGTCCTACCTGTCTGTCGGGTTCTACTGGACATTCAATCATGCTACTACAAATGATGAAAGGAGTGGATCCGTTGGAAGAAGCTCACGCCATTAAAGGATTCTGTCAAGTTTTCGATGGTGGAGTTTTGGTCGCTTGGCTGTTGGAAATGACCAAGTTACTGGAGCAATGTTCATCTGATGAGAGGAACGGAGCAAAAGTGCTCGGGGAGGCACAACCAATGGAGGAGGGCGTAGTATTTTGGGAGGATGTTCTCGAATTTTCGACAAGATTACTGAGGTGTATAAGATGGCAGCAAGCAAGGATGGTGGGTGCTAGTGTTATTTGAAATAATACAAGTAGAAAGGGAATTATTCTTCCCTACAATTTATTAATAACCAAAGGAAAAGATACATAAGAGAGAATGCTCTCCTTGCACCGGCTAAAACCAATAAAATCTAATATTTTGCAAAATACCCTTCAAACAAGGATGGAAGTCTTAATTATAGACTTCTTACAATAAGGATCAACAGCAACTAACCTAGGACAGAAATTCGAACAATACCCTGCCCTTCTAACTTCTCCTCGAACTTGATGTTTATGAACTGAAGTCTGGTCCTGAAGCTCAGTAGGCAGAATGGCTTCTACTGGATGATTTTCTACTGCCAACTAAAGCTTGGAAATATGAAAAACAGGATGTATAGTTGTATATGTGCTTCTTTAGGAAGATGCAGTTGAAAGGCTATTGTCCGCATTATTTCATCACTAAATTCCTAGATGTCAATTTTGGATGCAACCTGGTAGGCTTAGACACCTGCCTGTTAGGATGAGTGAGGGAGGATTTTCATGTAAACCCAATCAACCACTTGAATTTTGGATGGCTTACTGAGACGATTAGCAAGCTTGATCATTTGACTCTGAGCACTTTAAGTGAAACTTTAATTGTTTGAGAGCTTCATCTCTGGTGATTAAGTCTTGTGCTACTGCCTCGACAATGGCTTTCCCAGAAACAAATATGGCTAGAGAGGGTGGTGGTCTACCACACACAATTTCAAAAGTTGTGCATTTCACATCCCCTTGATTACCGATGTTGCACCATTATTCATCCCAATGGTATAAAACCGTCCAAGTCTTTTGTTGTTCTGAACTAAAACACCTCAAGTAAGTTTCCAAAGTTCTGTTCAGAACCTCAGCTTTCCCATCAGACTCCGGATGATAAGGTGTACTCATCATCAGCCCTGTCCCTTCCGTTCTGAAAAATTCTTTCCAAAAATGACTAAAATAGGTTGGTTCCCTGTCACTCACTACGGATGTATGCAGCTTGACCGCCTTCTTGGCGAACAGTTCAACTATGGATCTTGCTGAATAAAGGTGCTGGATAAGAATGAAATTCCTGTATTTGCTAAACCAATTAACCACCACCAAAATGGCATCAAACCCTTTTGATTTAGACAGACTTACTATGAAATCTATTTGATATCTTCTCAGATATCATTTGAAGTAGGTAACGGTTGAACTTCAAGAAGTCCCTCGGGTGAAAAAACATGATACTTACTCCTCTTGCAAGTATGGCATGATGCTACATAGTTACTGTGTTTTTTATGCCTAGCCAGTATATGGATTAAGAAACTAACGCAATAACTTATGGATCCGACAAGACGTGGATGCTAACACTAACCTTCCTTCATAATGTAATCTGTGTCATTTCCCAAAGTATTATTATCATGAGAATCGGGTTTCCCATGCAGATCCTCACAAATATTTCTTAAATTGGGTCTTGTTGCCATTCTTCTTCAATGGAGTTCACATCCTGCCATGCTTGTGGCCTACCAAGAGATCTCTTTCAGATTTAACATCAACAAGTTTATATCATGTATCCTATCTTTTTTCCTACCTTAATTGTAATCTGTTCCTAGCTGCCTAATTTTGGCATTTGGGTTGCCTTCACTGTATCCTCTAGGACCTTCATTCATGTTGAGTTTTAATGGGTTGAGTTAGTTCCACATTGTCTAGAGATTTGGTCTAAATAGTGCTTATAAAGTTTGGGCAGTCCTAATCTTAAAAGCTGGTGTTGTAAGGTTGCGTTAGGTCTAATCCAAATTTTAAGGTAAAATTTTATAGATACATAAGATACCTCTTCACAATGAGCTTGACTCTTAGAAACTGTAAGTGTTTGAATCCTAAAGTTTCAACTATAATTATAAATAATTGCACCACTATCATAGTTGCTCCACTTTTCCAACCAAAAGCACAGGTATGTTTAAATCACTAATTCAATGTAGAATTTTGCTAAATTGTGTGTGATGAAATATTCTACATTGTGTATAAAAAATCTATATTACAATCAATAAAATTTATTGTTTATACAGACGGAATGTGATGCAAACAACTAGGAAACTAATTAAACTAGCATCTAAAGACCTAAATCATTAAACAAAATTTTAGTTCAACAACATTATAAACTTGAAGTACTTACCAACCCTGTCCGAATGGTGGCAATGGTATTTCCCAGTTCTTCCCACGTAACACTGCACTCGTAAATCTGAAACGACCAAATATTAGTCTTCACAGATAATATGAGTTTTTATTATATACTGATATAAAAATAATACCAAATTTATTTTGATTCATTAACCAGTCCACCAAATTTTACACAGTGACACGTGTGATTGCATTCCTATCAAAGAAAAATCTATAGTCTTATGTAGAACTTTGATTTATGTAATTGACCAACTCCACTAAAAACTATAGCTGCCGTATCTCTTATATTGCATAACAAAATTCAACATTTGCTTTTAACCTTAGAGTTGTTATATGAAACATTCTTATAGGACCACTCATATGTCTTCAAACATGGGATTAAACCTTTGACAGATTTTTCTTTTTTAAAGGGCATTAGAGAGGAATGTCTTTTAGGACATAGTTTGTTGCTATTTTTCCATTTGAGTTCTATAAATTTTGGAACTCCTGTGAGATAAACTCACCCATTCTTAACCAGTGTAGACATTTTGTTTTATGTTATTATTCAATAGGTATCAAGGTTTCTGACCAAGTTGGTTTATAGTTTAATCCTTGTCTGTTATATTCTTAAGGGTTAAATAAGTAAATGGTCCCCCTAAATATACCAATATTTGATTTTAGTTCCCCCTAAAGTATTCCTTAGGCTTTTGGTCCCTCTAAAATTTTTCATCCATGAAATTAGTCTAACAATTCTAAGCTTGAAGGGGGGGTTGGTAGCTCAACTGGTTTGAGCTAAGGGTTCAGGAGTTGGAGGTCCAGGATTAAGTCCTGAGAAGGAGACAAAAACTAACATAACAATTAACATAGTAACATTTGCCATTAGAAAAGAAAGAAAGAAAGAAAAAAAAAAACACTTCCAAGCTTGAGTTTGTCAGAGAAAACAAAAGACTAGAATTTGAACAAAACCTACCTAGAGATTCAAGGGTGGTCACCTGATATTATAAAGTAGTCATCTAGCAATATAGCACTTCAAAATCACATTTGAAATTCAAGGGGATGATGAAAACATTGCATATGAAAATTTTTACTTCAAAATATTAATAATAAAACCAATTTGAATTGCCCCCGTAAGTACAACTCTAATGACACCGCTTAAACATTAGATGTGTTGGGGTACAAGTTCGAACCGGCAGTTCCACATTTCTCAACACCTAATGTATGAATTCTCGAGACTAGGCTATTTGACAAAAAAAAAACTTTAATTTTGCGTAAAAAATAATAATTTTGTCTGTAGGACCTAGCTCAACAAGCAATGTTGATATTGCTAGACCGAATGCCTTCACCCGAGTTCGAACCCAGGATAACGCGCTTGTGTGTATGAGTTTCAGGTGGTTCTTACCTCGGACCGAAAAAACAAATTTAATTTAATAGCTAGAATGATAACCTAGTTGAACCAAAATCAAAATTAATCAATAAATAACATTAATTAAACAAAAGTAACACAAATTATTTTCAATTACTCACTTGAAGTTCACTCTCTGCTCCGAAGCAACTTCAATATTCGACCGAACAAAGAAAACACCATCAGGAGGAAAAGTAATAACATTGTTAAGACTCAAATTCTTGACATCAATGACCTGTAAAACATCACCAGTTTTAGTTCCAAACAAGCCAGCCTTCTCAATGATGAACAGCTGCTCCTTCTCAGTAGTCCAGAGCAACCGCCAAGTTGCCGAGAGGGAATCACCGGTGGTTACTGTACCGGTGCCAAGCTCGGCCATTGCATCGATCGCGGTAACGATCGACGCTAGCTTGGTGGGATTTTTTTGGGTCTTGAGGCCACGGTCTTGGTCAGAGATGAGGGTGAGGAGGTTCTTTTTGGCGGTTAGTCTTTTGGTGGTGGTTTGAGAGGTGAATGGGTTGGGGAAGAAAAGGGAAGTGGTGGTGGTGGTGGCCATGGGAATGTGTGGTGGTGGTGATTGAGTTGTGTTTCATGGTGTTAATAGTTTGTGTGAGTTTTTAGTGTGTGGAGGGAGTGAGTTTGGAAAGATTTAGTGTTAAAAACAGAGAAAAATATACAAGGTTGTTTGGATTTGTTTATTTAAGTTTTTTGACATCGATTGAAAGAGTTTATGAGTTTTGTGAGACCGATTGAAAGAGTTTATGAAAATAGTTTAGGAAAACGCTTTTGGAGATTGATATTTTTTTATTTATTTATCATCGAAAACGAAGAAGGTCGAGGATGGCCTACGGTGTGTGTTATCTGAAAGCAACACGCTTTTTCGACCGCGGTGGTATGATTTAGGGCCCTCTCTGCGTTCCGCTCGCAGGCCTATTGGAATAGCAGTCTTCGTTGCCTGCCTTTTATATCTCGACCCGATAAAACGCTGGCAGCAACTGAAAGGAATGGGTACATGTAGTGCGTCCGCCCCCTTCTTAGTCAATGGAGCAGCTAGTTCAGCATCTACTAAAAAAGAGAGAATCCACAACTTATTTTTATAAGTTCTTTAATAGCTTACAATTATTTTCAAAATATCTTGTTATAACAAAAACAATTTTGTTATGAAATTGATCCAATGTATTGCAAGATATTGCAAAGTATATAAGAATTGAGTGAAAAGGCTAAAGAGAGAACAAGATAATATATTGTATTACTTCACAAGTGTGTCTTTACATTGCATTATATGTTTTATTTATAGGACATAGATAGGTAAATGAATAAGCACATTACAATCCACTTACTAGTGGGAGTTACAAGTATGTGGAAGGTTAATAGATGGACATCCACTAATTGATATATTCAAAACACTCTTCCTTGGATGTTGTGCATCGAGGATATGCCTCATTATCACTGCACTAACTCAGCTTAAAACAACTTATTCCACATAATCACTTAAACTTGACTTTTAGCTTAAAAACCCGTTTTTCCCCAAATTTAATTTCACACCCAAAACTCACAACCAAAACAGAATTTCATACTCAATCCTCCTCATTAACAACTTCACCAACATAATCATAAAGCTCAATTCGTCAAAACATCATTTGATGATTAATCACCCAATTTACACCAAATTCACCAACAAACCACAACTTAACCCAACATCACATAAGAGGAGCTCAATTGAAGCCATAGCTAGGATCTTTGAAGCTTGGGGTATGGGTGGTTAGACTTTCTCACAATTAAGCTAAAACATCATATTTTCAATTATGGGTAAAAGTGATTTTTTGTGAATTATGACTTTTGTGAATTTTAATGTCAATTTTCGTGCTCCTTATTTGATGATGAATTTGGGTGTGTTAAATTGATGATAAACTTGTTGTTGTTGTTTGTTTTTCATTGTTGAAGTTTGATGATATGAACCCTTTGTGATTTTTGCTTAAATTGATGAGAAATGAGTTGTTGTTGTGAATTGTTGGTGAAATCATGATTACATGTTATGACCGTTATTGATGATAATTCATGCCTCGGGTGTTACTAAATGCGCTGTTGTGTGTGAGTTATTGTTGTTGGGAATTTGATGAATTAAGTGAATTGAAGTATAAGCTATTTTGTTTGTAAAAAGAGCCTAAATGGTGTATTTGAACTTTGGAAAATGATTTTTATCGTTTTGGATATGTTGGGGAACAAAATAGGGATTTTTGGGATGATTTGGGGATGAACCCGAAGCTAAAAATATATTTTCCAGCCAATTAAACCAATCCAGGAAAGTTTGAATCGTATCAATGTTTCTCTCTTACTTGTGTGAATCTATTCAATAAGATGTGAATCGATTCAGCCTTAGTTATAAACATGAAAGTTGTAGGTTTTGATGTTAGCTTTCTTGTGGCTTTGGTTTGACTTCAAAATGATTTTTATAACTTGATTTATGGTCAAACTACTACACATAGGTCATGTGGCATTTTTCATGAAACTTTATCATGATTTTTTCTATGAACCATGAAACATCCTCAAAATTTATATTGAGTTTAAGGAAGTCTTTATAGTGAACAAATGAGTATGTAATCATGAAGTTGTGATGTTTAGGAGTGGTTTTACTTTGGAAATGAATTTGGTTTTGAAACAAGTTAGAAATGAGACGAACTTTGAATAAATGATGATTAGGTGTTTAATATGATGGATATCATGATGTTGTTGTTTGTCCATCTCTTGTGCAAAATGTGAAATTGAAACAATGATGTTTCTTTAAGTTGATAGTTGATTATGATGATGTTTGGTGATAATTATGATGATGATGAATTATTATTGACGATGAATTCTTACATGCAAAAGGTGATGATATTGGCGATGAACGCATGTATGCAAAATGTTGATGTTGATGATGATGATTGTTGAATGAACGTGTGCATTATGGAGTCCTATGTTCATGCATTCATAAGTGTCGAGTCAGATATTTTTATCCATATTGGCAATAACTAGAATACTTTGTATTCATATTGGCAATGATAATGATATTGTTGTATCCTATTGGCGATGACAATGATACTGTTGTATCCTATTGGCGACGGTACCAAATGCATATAGAGTCGTGTCTAGAGCGCATTGCATACATTGGAATTGTCATGTTTGACTATGTGCTTGGTGATTATGTGCATTGGTGAACCTTGGTGATTTATGTGCTAGGTGAATTTTTGTGTTTATGTGATGATGTGGAAATGTACTTGTTGGAATATTATGCTTGTATGTTTGATGATTGAATATGTTGAGGAGTTGTTATGAATGTTTTTTATTAAGTGATATTAATCATGTGAGATTAATTATGCTGTTTTTCTTTCATTTGATTATGCCTTATTATGGAATGTTATCTAACCCCCAGTGGACGTTTGGTTGATCGTCTACCTTATTCTTATGAATGGGTAGACGGCATGCAGGATTAGTCGCTTTGCTTTACTTGATGTGAGTGTGCTTGAGGATAAGTTTGGAGCTACCTCGTCTTTTTGCTTTGGAGTCTTAGTTTTTAGGGCTCTGATTAGGTCTCAGTCGTCATTGTTTATTTATTATGTTTGTTGAGATCATTACTCACGATGTTGAGGATTTGAGATTTTATATGGATGATTTATTATGTAGTATGATGACATGACTATTTGGAGTTTCTTTATATTTGATGATGAATCGTTAGGATGATTATTCCGCTGCGATGTTTTAAAGAAAATTATTTATGCATGATGTGGATTTATAGAAGAAGTAACATCTAAATTCTTTAAATGATTGTATCATTAGCGTTTTTTATCGCTTTTAGAGGTTAGGGTGTTACATGGTGGACCTCTCTTCTATTCTCTCTCTGCTATCTTGTATTCCACCTTGCTGCTCTTCACTGAGTCGTTGTTGGAACGAGAGTTCAGGGTACCGAATAGAGAGATATTCGGAATGGAGAAGTCGGCATGCGTTAAAGAAATCGGTAAGCTCTCAAGGATAGTGGTATGTAAATGAAGTCAAAGAATTGAATGCCCAGAGTGGCCACGGTCCTATGGTTTGGAAGATTGAATGAGTCGGTAGAGAAGCAAGTTGAGCCGTTCATAGCGGACAAGGTTAATGTGTTATGTGAAAGTTATATGTTAAGTGTTATCACGATTAAGACATTAGTTTCCAAGGTACCGTGAATTGTATCAGTTGATGTTAATGCTTTCCATGCAAATGTTATGAACTGTTTTTATGATGTTAGGGATGACTAATGTGCATTGGGCTACTTGAAGAACAAGATTTTTAGGAAAACTACGTTTTCTGGAAACTGGGCTGAAGAAACTCGCTAATAG
>Ga0315915_1008761_pt1 | contig 11719 bp, 6 predicted proteins | sample MpolbnodulesMG_FD_207738 | JGI IMG/M metagenome (GOLD analysis project Ga0315915, IMG submission 207738) | Medicago polymorpha root nodule microbial communities from Los Angeles, California, United States - branched nodules | ecosystem: Host-associated > Plants > Roots > Nodule | place: USA... | reverse complement strand
TTTCTCTTTTTGTTTGCTTCTTTTCTCTTTTGTTATTCTGTTTTGGAGAATTCCTTATCTTCTTTTTCTCTAATTTTTTTTACTCCATCTTAGTATTTAAATTGTATTATACTTCTTTTCTTTATGGATAAATCTACCCTTAGCTCCTCAATTATTTTAAGTTTGAATGTACGTCACAATTTAAGGAACTAAATTGCTAATTACAAATTTTTGTCCATACTTTTTCTAAATAAATTTTTACTAGGACGTATAGTCTTTTTTAAGTTAAAATTTGAATTTAAAAAAATAAAACATGAATATCTAAACCGAAATTTAGATAAGTTCGGATAATATTGATATTATAAAATTGAAATAAATAAATTAAAATTGATATAATACAAATAGAAAAGGCATATAAAGAACTTGTTAGTGTCCGTTTTTTCGCTTGTTAATATTATGGCACTTAATACATTACAAACTTAATAAAATCAACACATACATGCATATTATACTAAAAAGCACACATTATAAAGTAATAAGAATCAATTATGTTTGAACCATATGAAATAGTAAAAATCAATATATGTCACATTAAATTTGTCAAAAAATGTATTATTTCAAATAAAAAAAGTTAATATCAAATCCCACACTAAAAATAAAACAACAAAACATTAAAATATTTATATATGTAGTTTAGTTCGGTTTTAAAATAAATAATCTCAGAGTTAAATTACATCGACAACTAATGAAAATTCAAATTTTGACACTTCATATAAACAATTAGAAAATAAACCTAAAGGAGTGAGATGATCCTCATTAGATGTCCGAATCAAACATTATCTTTATAGACAAATGTTAGTTATTAGTTGTTTGGTTACATGAGAAAACGAAGAGAGAAAAAAAACAAGGAAAACATAAACTACTTAAAAAGGTCACACCAAAGATCCTTTAATCATCCACAGGAATAGTCGATGAAAGACAAGAGATGGGTTATTAGGTAACAACCATAAGTTCTACACCATTTGCTCCCAACTTAGATAGAAGAATATGATGCAAGAGTAGAGGGATAAATGTTAGCAACAAAGATCAAAATTTAACCTCCTCCTTAAACTCTTCACTGTCTCAACCCTTTAATCATCTAGCTTCACTTTTGGAACCAGTGTAAAAAAAAATTACACGGTCTTTTATACTCCTTCTATTGCATTTGATGTTAAGGAAACATGTACACCTAGGTTTTGCTACTACGCTAGAATATTATTTTTCAAGTGTATTTTGGCGTGTATTTTTTCACACGTATTTAGACAATATTAACGAGGATATAAATTTCCATAATGTTTTAGTGTAGTAATAAAATTTAGGGTTAAATAAGTTTTTGTTTTTTATAAAGTCCCCTTTGAATTGCGCTTATTTTGAGGTTATGAAAAATAGTTTATGCAAATAAATAAGCTTTTATATTAATTCATAAGTTCTTACTAACGAAAATTTTATCTTCATAAATTTTTTTTCATAAACTACCTTAAGAAGCTCATGAATAATAAATAAAAGCTTATTTATTTGCAGAAGCTATTTTTCATAAACTCAAGCGCAATCCAAACGGGCCCTAAATATCTTAAATGTTGTTTTTAGTCTCTCTAAAAAATTTAGCAAGTTTTGATCCCTCAATTATTTTTTCTTCACAACTTTTGGTCTCTAATTTAGTAATAAAAAATTTAAACTTGTGTATAATCTTCAAAATTTTGAATTATTTTTTACAGTCATATTTAGTACATTCTATAAATATCTCTTGCAAAAGTTTAAATATTTTTAGCAAGGGATAAAATAAATATGAATCTTTAAGTTTTTAGTGCTTAATAAATCATATTTAATTCATACTTTGTTAAAAAAAATAAAAAATAAAATAATAGGAGAGATGGTTATAAATATTTTACGCACATCTACGTAAAAATTCATTCAAAAATATGAAACATACACATGAATTTACTTAAATGCATAGACTATAAGTCATGATAGAAAATTTTAGGGGAGCAAAACTTGCTTAAATTTTTTAGAGGAGTTAAAAATAAAATTTGAGATATTTATAAAGATCAAAACTTCATTAAGTGTCAATAGTTTTTGAAAATTGTTGTTTCCACTTCAAATTTTACTTGAAACACATAGAAATTACACATTTAACTCCAAAGATAACCAACGTTCGACTTCCTTCATTTTCTTTGTTCCCGAACGGTACTTAGCTACCATTGAATTAAATGTGTAATTTCCATGTATTTTCAAGTAAAATCTAAAGTGGGAACAACAATGTTCATAGGTTTATTACCATTGCTTTTTTTATTTCAAATGTTTCCTAAAAACACATGAAAATGACTAAAATAAACCAGTTGTAGTTAACTACCGTCGGTTTTTTAGTTATAAGTCAGCGGTAGTTAATTGCTACTGAGGATATTTAAGTATTTTTCATATGCTGTTAGGAAGTTTTTGATGTTAGAAAAGCAATTTTCTAGTTTTTCCCTTTAATTTCCCATGGATTGTAAATTGGGACAATTTTGACTAAATTCCTTATCCGATTAAATCAAACTTTACTGGTTTGTGTTGGGTCAGAAGCATAAAATTTGTGGTCGGACCCGAAATAACTTAATTGGGTAATGACAAGTAGGTTTGTTCAAGTCATAAGACGTACAATTTTATTTTTTTTGAAGGAACGTACAATTTTTTTAAAATTCAAAATATATATGCATGTAATTAAATGACATTTTATTTATCAAAAGATTCAACATTTACAGTAAATAAATCTGGATCAACACATAATAATCTTACACTATATTAACTAAAAAAATAATTCTGGGTCTATAAATTTTTTGTAAAATTAATTCAAAAATTAAATCATACAAATGGATGAGAAGCACTTATCCAACAACCAAATAAAAAGTTGAGAATTTTCTTTCAACATACTGGGTTCACAAAATTTAAAATTTAAATCCATTACCTGAACAAAACACTTTATGGTGTGTTTGTTTAAGATTTTTTTAGAAAAAAAAAAATCTAATTTTTTTATAAAAAAAAAAAAAAAAACCGCTTTTGTTATTTTTAAGTGTTTGTTTAGGATTTTTAGAAAAAACCTATTTTGACTTTAAAACTAAAAGCTGCTAGGATTAACTTTTTTTCAAAATCTATTTTTTTTCAAAGACAATAAGGTAACACATGAATATTAAAAAAATATTTTTTTATAAAATCACTTTTTTTTGGGTTGTTAACAAACACAAATAACTTTAGATTTTTTTTAAATCTAAAAAAATCTTTAGATTTTCCCAACGCAAAATATATTTTCTTTTAAAAGCTAAAACTAAACACGCTCTAACCCGAACTAAATGTTTTGAGTTGGTTGAGTCATCAAGTTCATTAGATCGACCTGTATGTATTAGGAAAAATACAATCACATATCAGATAGATAAGACTCTTGATAAGAATTTATAAAGAAAAGACATTTTTCACCTTGATGAACCTGTTTTGTAAGGATGAATTTGCACCAAATTTCAACATGGTATTAAAACTTGTCAAATTCAAGGGCCGTCTATCTATCCACGCGCCAAGCCAAAAAAGAGTGTTGGATGTTAGGGGGTGTGGCCCTACCTATCCACGCGCCAAGGCCAAAATGAGTGTTCAACGTGAGGAGGGTGTATTGGAAAAAACCAAAGTCACTTTTGATAAGAATTTATAAAGAGGATCCACTCGGTTTAATAAGGATGAGTTAAATGTATCTATGAATATATTTGGAAGGATTGTCTTATGTGTGTCACTGCCGAAAGAATACAAATCCACTTTTTGCATCTTTTAACATTTTTAGACAAAATTAGACATCTAATTCAACATCTTGTTATAGTGTGAGCTCAATTTGGAATGTGGCATACCAATTACTAGTCACTAATGAACTAGCAATTGGGTAGTGCAAGTTTAGTTACTTCGGAAAACTAGCTTATTTTTGCTCAATCTAGATACAAACACTACTAAATCTTTGTACACATAAGACCAACAAAAAGAAATTAATTAGAATCATCTCTCTTCTTGAATTGATGATGAATTACATCCCTTACATATTTTAATTAATATTACGGCTACATTACATATATATCATCACTCATCAACACAGTTAGCTATAAAAGTTCAATAATTTCAACATCACAAAAACTACTAATTAATGTCTCATCAACAAAGTAATTTGTTAGAGACACAAACACATCCTTTGATTCTGTGGGGAACTAGCACATCGCAGGACACTTAGGAAAAGATGTTCATCACAAGGAATACATAGCTTTGAATCAGCCATGAAATCATACTCTTCTTGAGCTTGATCCAACAAGGCCTTGAAGAGTGGATGATGAAGCAATGCAATTTTGATCACATATCTTTTGTGATTCTCTCCTACATATACAACCATGTGACCTTTTGGTACATCACTTGGTATGGAGCAACTTTCATGCAGAGAAGACCATAAACCCCTCTTGCAACAATCTTCACAAGTAGCACAAGTTTTTACTATACTTCCCATTTTCTTGCATTTGTTAACACATCCTTTCAAAAATCTTGACTTCATAGTGCCTAGAGTATATGATGTAATGAGAGGGAGAGAAAAGTGTAGTGATGAGTACTTGGATGGAAAGTGATAAGGTTTATATAATGGTGGCATGGGGAAGAACCAATTGTGTGGATCAAGCATTAAATGGTTGAATGATTGGTAGCCTATGCTATTGCTAATTATGGGTATCAACATATGTAAACATACAATAATATTATTCAATTGCACCAATATTATGTTGATCGGAGTCGAACTGAAGTATTATAAAAAAATTAAAAAATAAAATCTTTGGTTCAAATTATGAAGATGGAAAACATGATTTGGAGGACTTTATTAATCGTGATCAATGAGATTAGTTATTGATTAAGCTGATAGATATTTTTCAGTTATATTTTTTATTAAAAAATTAGTTTGGAGGAGACACGCCTCTATGTAAAGACAGGAAGAACTACTAACTTCATTGAATATTTCAATGGAATTTTTGTATAATGTATTAACTATGTTTGGTGATCGAATATTTTCCACTTATATCGTAGTTATAAAAACACTATTATTGTTATAAAATAAATAAATTATTAAAGTTTTTCGGTTATTTATAGTTGCTGACCTTGTTTGTTAGCTAGGTAGTTTTTAGAGCATGGCACTGATCTTTGATACGAAACTGTACGAACATGTAAGGCAATGATTCAAAGATACATAAAATAAAATAATGTATATATAACTGATTTATTAATTAACAATATGACTCCTAGGAAGTATTGTAACTTTGTAAGGGCTCTGTCCTTGTATGCAATATTGTTGAAATTTTGAAGTTCTCAACTTTGAAGACCCCACAACTTTAGGGAGAAAAAGATAAGATATGAAAGAGGGATGGGATAAGTTTCTTGGGCAAAGTGCAAAACCCACTTATTTCAAATATAACGTGGGGGATGGATCAAATACATATGACATATCATATAATTAAGCACTTTCTTCATATTTTAGAGAAGAGAAGGTTGCAGATATACACCTCTTTTTTTTCTCTTTATTTTGAGTCGTAATTGTTGACTATTTTGTATTGTTAAGTGTTTTAATCGTAGGTGAGACAATTAATTTAGTGCTAGAAAGTGGATGATGATGCATATGTGAACTTTAGTCTTAGGTATACAATCCAATTTGCAAATCTCATTTATCATTATTTATCCAAAGTAGACCTAAAGAAAATGCCCTTACCTCAAATTTGTGTTCGAGGTATTGTCTGTTTTTGACCTTATTTGTTATTTGTAAAAGGCACCTCATTGAATTAAAGAGTGTGTGTTGTTTATAAATTACATCTAACTTCGATTTCAATTAATGTAAGACAAATACAATCAAATAGCAATTGTTATGTTATTCTAAGCATGCAGATACCTCTGAAGCATTTATATTGATGTCGCAATTAGAATTGCAGACCGCAATTTAGAATAATTTATGTGGTATTTTTAGTTAATGGATTTGATTTGAGGTCAGCAAGGGAAGTGGAGATGGAGTTACATCATTGAGTTTATTAATAATTTTGATATCATTTTGGATAGTTGCGTGGGATGAAATAATTAGTTTTATCTGCCACCTTTTATATATGCCGTTATCCTTGTCAATTTTATTAGTAGCTTTTTCAAAGCACTTATAGAGATTTGAATTTAATAGTCCCTTTTGGATTGGTGTTAGCACACTACTTTAAGTTAAAACATGTGTTTTCTAAATAAGGGCTAAATAGGGTACAATTCGTACAAAAGGTTACATATGTAAAGTCTCTTTGGTATTCTATATCTTGCAATAAGTTTTATTTTTCCCTTGCTTTATTTAGCTTGCAGGAAATGGGCTATGCCTTGCAAAAGGGTTAAGGGATGGAAGAAAATACAATTGGTTTCAGAGTGGAGAATGGAAGTCACAGTTCTTTATTACCACTCTAAACTTTGACCACACTATCTTTGAATTGATTCCCTTCCTATGTTTTCTCTCAATGGATTCGTTGTATTTAATTGACTTACATTCAACATGGCCACATAAATATTTGTCAAAATAACAATCGGGATTGCACACAGTCAAAAATTTAACGCAATCATGCAGTTAACACAACGATAGTCATTGGATCAAGATTAGCCGATTATATTTCAAATTCCGTATTTTTAGAGTTAATATGAAAAACAAAATGTTTATGTTTTCTGCTCTGTCCAATCTTAATTCATCAGACATCCATGTGTTGATTGTGTGAATACATGGGATTGTGACTAAAGACAATCCAAATTCCTAAATATTACATACACAACATTATAAACAAGAAGAAACCGAACAAACAAATGTTTAGTATAATTGTGGTATGCAACCACAAACACACCTACAACATCAAGGCTCTGGAGGTCTTTGCAACCGCAATACAGCATTGCGGTTGCATCCTTCACATTTGTCTATAACATTAAGGATGACAAGGCAAATGCAACTTACAACTATGATTATGTACCCTTGTTATAGATAAGTATTTTTTGGTATAATTAGGAAATTAAAATGTGAGATCAAAATTAACTTGATTCTATTTGAAGGATTGAGCATTTATAGTGAAGTAGATAGGTGAAGACAATGTTTGAGGTTGTGCTTGCTGGTCCTGTCATCTTATAAGAGACAGCACATTGGTTCATCTCCCTTTGAGACAAATGTAGATTGTGCTTAGTTGGTTTGAAATTGAAAGGTTCAGTTTTGCGCGTTCAGTTTTACACATGCATATGATTGTAACACTTACATTCCAGAAAGATGAGACACGTGAATCTAAAAAGCACCTCAATGGTTCTTATGAAAATTACTTACTATATGTACTTGCAAATTGCAATGCCATTTATTTCATGTTATATAACAAAAGTACATTACAACCAGTGTACTTCCACATTCTATCCTCATGTTGCCATTTTTATCAAATCAAAAGTATCTAGTCTTCTAGTCATTGTCACAATTCATAAGCAGAGGGACAAGTCTAAATAGTTGAAATGGATTGAACCTTATTTTTTTATAATTAAAGACGTGGAAGTATATGTCACCATAGACGTACCACAAAAATATGTCACCATAGTTTTATGCTGTTATTTATTTTCCAAAATGTCTACACAAAAAAATTAAAAAATATCATGGGTGTTAGGAGTTTGTAGGAGAGGACCAATGTTTGTTATGTGCCTGACATATTTTTAGGGAGGAGCGAAGAGCTTTAAGATGTACCTTACACATATAAATAGAGGTTAGTTTCAAAGCCGATCCAAATGATTGAAGCTTGTAAAATACTCTATTAGAGTGCCAAAAATCCTAATTACAATGATTTTCTACCCAAATAAATCCAATTCAATCCATCTATCATGTCACCTCTAATCATATAATCGATGTTTGAATGTTTATGTAAAACTTTTTTAATGTTGAGTGCATTGTGTATATATAGTAATTTTCATAAAAGTTTCCAAAGTTACCAATTTCATTCATATTTTGTCCAAATTTTGAGGGGACAAAATCACATTCTAAGTAGTGCTTCACGGACTAAAATTTTCATTTTAAATTATAAAAAGTAAAATCTGAGAATGATGCAAAATAGGGCATGTTATAGCCTTACAGATAAGGTACATGATAGATGAGTGTGTGAGTGAGGAATCAAGCAAAGGCATGCTGCACATGAGGTTTGGGCCATGAGACTCACGGGTGGGTGAAGATATTATGTCTCAATTACTCTTACAAGAGGCAGAACCAAAGGAAAATGGTTGATGATACCTCAAGAAATTATTCATATCATAAGTCATAGTTCAATTTATTCATCTTGTTCAATTATGACTGAGGTAGATAACAAATAAATAATAAGAACCGGTTGAATATAATCTAGGTCAAACCATATGACAAATTGTCTGGTTTTGTTTATTTATAGGTAATTGTTAACGATGTTAGTTTTCGATGATTGAATTCAGAACCTCCACCTTTCAACTCCATCAAAATATCTAATTACTGACCCGACCTGACCGTTTGAATCAACCGTTCCAATTTATAAAAAAATAAAATAATAAGAACCGGTTGAATATAATGGACGTCAAACCATAGGACAAATTTTATGATTTAGTTTTTTAGGGTTTAGGGTTTAGACAAATTAATTATGTTAGTTTCTGATGATTGAACTCAGGATCTCCTCCTTTGAACTCTTTCAAAATATCTAATTAATGACCCAACTGATTGAATCAACCGTTCTGAATTTTTAAAACAACAATTCATTTTTTATTATCAAGAAACAATAATTCATATAATTTTTATCTATTCATTAGTAACTGAATGAATTATTTGATTAGACACAACTATTCCACGTGCATTTCTGTGTTCTATTGAGCTGTCAATGAGTATTACATTATCATTTTTGTTCCCACTTCTCCCTAACGGTCCCATATTTCATCCCTCAATTAACATCTCTCCATGCTTCCTTCAGGGAAGCAAATTCTCTCGATTCTTTCTTCTTTCAGAAATCAGTTATGCTTAGAATACCGTTCCAATAAGCTTAAATTATTATAGTTTTGCGTCGGTTGAGATGTGAAAACTCAAAACCTTCTGAATCCAAATCTACTAGGACAGTGTTGATTTTTTTGTTACAACTTACAAAATTCATGATGCATTGTGAGTAGCCACAAAAATTGACGTGTAACATTCACTATTTTATAGTGCATGTACTACATCTAAAATCTATGTACTAATGATGAAATCTAGTGGTGGATTCGATGTTGAGACGGAGCCAGAAATTTAGCTTAGGGAGAACCGAGTTTAAGAGTACAACTTAGCAAAGAAAAAACAAATTTTTATATGTATAATATATTCAAGAAATTTAAGAAATCATATGATATATCCAAAGTTAATATGTATCCAAAATTATAAAATAAAATAAAAAAGATAAAAGAAAGATGAGTTCCTTGAGGCATGCTTTAGTACGACGAGACTAAATAAGATTTTTGAATATTGTAGAAAGAAACGTGAAACAACAAAATGTAAAGGTAAGATGATGAATTCAAGGTAAAATCATGAGCACGGAATCGTTGGTATGAGAGTGCATAAATAACACTTTATGCAATAAGTAAAAAAAATTGAGCGAAATTGTAACAATGAATCAAAAATTAATATTCGTTAAGGATTAATATTCTTTTGTAAATTGCAAACAAAACTTTACTTTATTTTTCATTGTTATGCGTTCTAAATAATAGTTAGTGTAATCTTGCTTAGAAACTTGAGTGTTCAAGGCTAAATAAATTGAGGGAAAAAAAAACTCATTATACAATATCATATAAAGTTCACAGAAAATAAATATAGCAACAGAAAAATATAAAACATTAATATGAAAAAAAAAATTATAATAATCTCGGGGGACTGTGGCCTCTGTTGTCCCCCTTCTAACTTCATCCCTCCGGCCATGGTTGGGATGATCAAAGAAATATCTGAGAAACTTACTCTTATTATTAATAACTTGAGAGGATCTAGATTGTGGATCAAATATGAAAGATAGATATAAGGTGTACACAGAAAATTTGACATAAATCATTGATCGTTATGTACAGTTAAACAACATGTGTTGTCATAGCACACTTTTGTGATATGCAAATTTTTGTATTAAAGTTACATAGTTTTTTTTTAGAGTGCTGCGGTGCATTTACATTGTGTTTTCCCATTCGACAATACTCTATATTTTTTAAGAGATAATGTGAAAGGATTAACTATTTAACCATTATGACAACTTTGCATGTGTACGAGTACGATAAGAATACAACAATACATCAATTTAAAAAAGAAAAATGTTAGCAACGTAACATTCTCTTTTTAACCTAATTCTAACATTCATTCTCTTATTAGATGAAATGTGTGTAAAATCCGTATTTTGAAAATACGTCTTGCTTAAAGTGCTGACACTCGTATGAGTTTCATCCATAAGAGAATAAATATTAGAGCGAATATTGCAAAAATGTGTTGCTAACACTCTTCTTTGAAAAACAGTAAGGTATATTATGGTAAATAAAAAAACCTAGGTTTTGTCATATAACATATTATGAAAGAGTTAAGTTCTACGATTCACAGCAAAAAAATCACAATAACATATTAAAAAGTACACAATTGTGTTTGATTACAACAACAAAGAAACTCAAATACATAAATAATATTATATCAATCTATGATAAAGCAACAAATTTTACTTGACAAAAAAAAAACCAACAAATTTCACTCGCAACTAAATAATGAGAAAAAAAAATGTCTCCAAAAAGTATCGTACATGCACTGGTACCTGGTATGTACTTAGTAAGCTACTTCATTGTTTTTTTTGTCTAAATCGGATATGCTTCTTGCGTAACTTGCAGATACTAATCGTTCGAGCCTTGTGAGACTCGAATGAATGAAAAAGAATTTTAACGTTGATGCATGTCTAATCTTGATTCAAACTCGGAAGATACTTCTTGTTTTACAAGTATCCAAAATTCAACATAATTGAAAAAGTCATGCGGTAGTAGTAGTAAAATGTTGGGAAAATACAATATTTAGTCATTTATGTTATTTAAGAATGGAAAATGCTAATAAGAGCATTTAAGGTATTGTTTAAACATCTAGAGGTAATAGTAACATTTGTATTGAAATTTGTCTAATTATGATTTTTACATGTGTTTAACTTGTATTTTCAAGACAAAATTTACTTTTATAGATTCCTTAAACAATACTTTTAAGTATTTGTCTCTAAGTATTTGTCTTGTCTCATAGATCTTTAAGTCACGTTACGTGTACAGTGGTAGTAGGGTGGGAATGAGCCGGGCTTTGCTTAAATAGGCTAGGCCTAGTTGAAAAAACTGAAGGAAAATCGAATGTTACAGAATAAAGCAGCGGATAAAATTTTTGATTTTCTTTCCTTGGATCATTACGAATTTACACATGAATCAGTGATTCAATTTTTACCTCGAAGTGTGGAATCTGAAAGCTGGAAACTGGAATCTCGATCACAGCAAAGCAAGCAGCAAAGCCTCTAGCAAATCCACACGAACGGTGCTCCTCCAAAACTCGGTGCTAGCAAAGGAATCAGAAGTTTCAGAGAGCTAGGGTTTCTTCAAGACGTGTAACCAAAAACTTCAGCACTAGGGTTCTATATATAGAACTCCGAGTGTGCTCTGCAAGTCAGAAGTC
>Ga0315915_1008758_pt1 | contig 11720 bp, 2 predicted proteins | sample MpolbnodulesMG_FD_207738 | JGI IMG/M metagenome (GOLD analysis project Ga0315915, IMG submission 207738) | Medicago polymorpha root nodule microbial communities from Los Angeles, California, United States - branched nodules | ecosystem: Host-associated > Plants > Roots > Nodule | place: USA... | reverse complement strand
CTAGTGTGACTTAATGAACACTTTCATGTCATAAATGAATGGGTGACATCATAAAAAAAGACATAAAAATGAAATGAGGGACCAAAATTCAGGAAAAAGATAAATGGGGACAAAAAAACTTATATTTAAAATAAGGGGAGCAAAACTTATTATTATTTTTTTAAATAGAGGGATTGAAAGTGTAGTTAAGCATAAAATTATTCAATAATATTCTCTGAGGACATCACTTAATTTATAATAAAAAATTAGTAAAATTAAACAACAACCCTTGCCAAATTAAAAGACTAAGTGGAGGCATGTGACACTAAGGTGTTAAAAACGAACCAACTCAATAAAAAATCATAAATCAAACCAACTCAAATCGAAAATCGTAAAAATCCATGCTTGATTGGGATTTTATTTGGGCAACTGTTTCACTCATGCATAATATATTTCACCAAAACCTCAAATATAACAAATCGTATAAACAAAGAGGTATTTGTAAAGAATTTAATTTATATACATAGTCAATTAGTCATTGTACAATCTTTTTTACGCGCATCCAATGATCTGCTGCTACATCAATTAATGAGATATGACAAGTTATATACTTTTAATTTGTTAGGTGATGTGACAACACATCATTAGATGTATGTGTAAAACTATTTTTTTTTTTAAGGAATATGTGTAAAACTTTTGTAGAGTGACGGTGTATATAAATTAAACGTGATTATAGATATTGATGATTTTGGTTATATTTTTACTTAGCCCTTTTTTCTTCGTCTATTTATAATTGAAGTTAATCGTTAACTGCTGCGCTTTTTTTTAGGAAATGGTTGCACCTTTTGCTTATGCACCTTATATAAGGTATTAGAAGTTTCTTTAAAATGTCTTTGTGAGCTTAGGTCAGTTGGTAAGGACAATACATCAAATATGCAAAGTCTGAGGTTCGATCCCCGACCACCACCAAAAATAGAAGTTTCTTTAAAACAAAAAGGTATTAGAAGTTAATTGGAAATGTTGCAAATTAGTTAGTTAATTGTTGCGGTAAATATAATCAAAATTGTTGGCAATTTTTTAAAATTACATGTTATATTGCAAAATACCAAATCAACCGAACCAAATCAAACTATATTTTTTATTTTAATTTTTGCTTTTAGTTTGGATAATTTTTAGCATCAATAGTCAATACCGAACAAAACAACACCGCGAACACATCAATGTGCACCCAATTGCTTGAACATACATCCGTCCTTGCTTAATTAAGGTCATTTTCTTTCTGTGCTGAGACTTTCAACAACACGAATAATTTATATATAATATAGTGTTCCATATGCTACAAAAATATCCAACTTATATATACACATGTTCTTCTAAATTATAACGATTGATTAATCTTTACAGCCTAGATTGCACTACGATCCTAACCTCGTGTTAATTTCCCACCAAAAAAATGAAAAGCAAAATCAATCAAATCTCGTCCGTGCAACTAAGTGCATCTCTTTTGGTTTCAATTGGAACAGAGGTACATAACTTATACAACTACAAATAATGCATGCATGTATTTCCTATAAATAAATTAGTTTACTTTACTGAGAATATTTGATGAACAAGGCAACTAAAACCATAGCCAAAGCTATTGTCGATCTAGACTTCAACCTACCTTTCCACTATTAAAAAAAAAAAAAACCAAGTTGTACCATAAAAGAAGCCGTTTGAGAAACTACGAAGAAAGGCCTACAAAGTAGATTGGAAAAGTTATGACATACATATCCATGCACCTTAATTTTTTTTTCTTCATAATTTGGCTGGTTTGATATTAATTGTGTTGCTTAATTTAATTTTGTGACACAATGGTACAACTATACAACGATTCTAATATCTCTATCATTCTCTCAATACATTGAGTGAATAATTCATTTTGCTTATAAAAAAATATGTATTTACATCTCCTGATAAAAACAACATAAAAATAAACTTAGCCCGTAGAAGGCAATACCTTTCAAATGCATGCCTATATTCAGTTAAATTTTACTAAACGTACATACTGCTTTGTGATATCATAAAGGTAGATCATGCTAAAGTTCAAAATTATATAGGGACCACATTTGCAAAAGTATTATCAAAAGATTTTTTAAACTATACTTTGCATTATATAGCTGTTCATGTTCAACTAGATATTAAAAACTCTACCATTTTTAGACATGTATTCATAAAGCATGTAAAAGAAATTCCAATAGAAGAAACGCACAAGAATTGGTCATGAGATTATTTGAATTTAAGCAGCCGTTCTTAATTACTAGTGCTTAATTGGACTTTTTTGAATTTTGGCAATGCATTTTGTGTGCTAAATTATGATCACAAACTGCACGATTGTCCTAAATTATGACCACTTTGTCGAGCTGTATACGTAGGTCAAATCAGATGGTTGAGACATGGGAGCAACATATACGTAATGCATGCATTTTCTTGTTGCTTTTGAAATTACTCCTATTGAAAACCAAACACGAAAAGCATCCACTACCCAAATTAACTAGCCGCCTCCTCCATTTTCCTCTTCTCCTATTTTCTTCTACTTCGACGGGAGTAGTGAGGGGTGGTTTATGGCTAATTTATGATCCTAAGTAACCCTTATATCATTTTTTTTCTTTTTATTTAAACAAGTGATTTACACAAATAATTAGTTTTTCTTGTGATTTTGTCGTTTTAATTTAATGCAATGTTGTTTTGTTTGTTATCTTGGTGCAACATTTTTTTTTTGTCTTGTTGCAATATTTGTTTAATTCAAATTGTCATGTCAACTTTGATTCAGTCTAATGAATATATTCAATAAATGGTTTTGCCGTCTTCAACACCTTAATTTCATCATGTGTGTAGGTTTTGTCGTACTTGTGGATATTTGTTGATATTCACGTAGATGTTGTAAATTTATTCACAGATTCAACATTTATAACAATATTTAATTTTTGTTTGATCGATTTAGTCTAGAAAAAATCCACTATTTTTTAAAGGTAATCTAGAAAAAACCTTTAGGCTTTGTTTGCGAGTTTTGAGTGGAGGGGAAGGAAAGACTTAGGAGGGGAAGGGAAGGGAAGGGAAGGGAGAAAGGAGGGAAAGCCTTCTCCTTGTTTGGGAGTTAAAGAAACCAACAAGGAAAGGAAATGAAGGGCTTATGTGATAATTTTACTATTTTACCATTTTTTTTCTCTTAAAATCAATACATTGTGATATGCTTTGTAATTTATCTTGTAAGTTATAATTGAAATTTTGAATAATTATGATGACAAAATTGTCAATTTGTATGTTTAACTCCCCAAAACCCCCAATTTGGGGAACTTTAAAATTGGACAAATGAAGCCCTTCAAAACCCCCAAAAATCTTTCCCTATTTTTTTAAAACTCCCAAACAAGGGTTTACCTCTCCATAAGTCTTTTTTTCCCTTCCCCTCCCCTCCAAAACCCAACTCGCAAACAAAGCCTTAGTGTATCAATTTGAATGAATGTCGATCTTTATAAAATAAAAAAAAAGGCAACAATTAATTTATACCAGAGCAACTAAATTTGAAATTGCACAAGTGCGAGTGCGATCGAGCAAGGAGGTCTAAACTCCAAAAGCAAAAATAATATATACGAAAAAGTTTACAATTATATGTACTATTTTGATTAGGTAACTAGATGTTTGAGTGGTTGGTTTCCATACAAACAAGGGGTTCGTCATATAGATGATTTATTTGGTACCAATGTGTGGGACCAGTGATATTGTCCATATGTTTCATACATATTTCAGTTAGAAAATGACTGTGTCAAAAAAAGTTGACCTTGCCAAGTTTAATTAAAGCAACCCACTTTAAGGTTAATGACGATGAAATCTAGCTAGCAGGGGTGGGAGTAGGTTAAAAAGTTTTTATATCATATCAGAATTGGGGATAATCTGTGAAAATCTTAGATTAGAATTACACTTACCACAAAGAAATAAATAAGAGAGCACACAATAATTTTCTTTGAGACAATGAATATAATTGTTAAGGCGTTCCTTTTCCTAAAAAAATAAAAAATATAATTGTTGAGGCGTTCCTATGGATTTTGTAAAAAAATAAATTACGAGGTTAATTAATAGACCCCTCTTGCTTACCCTCCACCGTTCTCTGCCTCAAATTATACTTATTACTATCTCATGAGATTTACAATAATAATGGAACCAAGTTCTTAAACACAATGAAATAATGACATTAAGTGATTAATGAATATCAGTTAAGAACAAATTATTTTGAGATAATCTGAGTTCGAGTACCAAATTCCGATTTAGTGGAGCTCCAAACCCCTAAGAACGTAGGGTTAAGACAAAAGAAATATTGTTTATTATGAGATAGTATATCCTATGGATTGCTTATTAACGGTTTAACTTTCTGCATAATGATGGAAGTTTATTTTTGTTGTTTGAATTTGCTCATTTTGTTTTGGTCTGAGTTTGTATTTGGGTTGAGTTCCCTTTTGGTTTTTACTAAAAGATTATTTTAAATAAAATATTTTCTTTGGAGAAAAATGTAACAATTATCCTTTGACTATAATAATTGTCTCACTTTGCTAAGGTTCACCCCCAAATCATCCCAAGTTACTTTTTGGTCAAGATATGTATATAGTATCATTTTAGGGTTAAATGTGTTTTTATTTCAATTATTTTAGTTCGATTGACATGAAAAACAACAAAGCACACGGCACAAGAAAGTAGAGAAGATTAAAATGAAAATCGTAAGGCTCTTGTGAGCAACCTTAAGGGCTAAGTTTTCATAAATAATCTACAATAATTTGAATATGTTCAATCAATTAAAGCTACCTTCAAAGCTTCCTCACGCTATGCCTTGAAATCCGTTGCTATAGTCAAATTAGTGGCCCAGAATATTTGAACAGTTCTATAAGTTAAGCCTTTACCTTGGTGAAGTTGATTGTGATAATATGATTTTGACTACACTAAGCAATTGAGATTCCTATTTCTAACAAAAACAATTGAATAAAGATCAAATGCAATGTCAGTGGTACCACCCTTCTCCATATCACAAAAGATTAGAGGCTGTATAATAATTGTCCACTGTGGATGGTTATTTTTGTCATTTACCACAAAAATATATTAAGTTAATGGATTGAGTAGTGATTATTCCATTTCCATCTGGTGGGTTAGGTTGGTTTGCCAGTGTGCCCATATCATTTCCTCAAAAGCTTCAAAGGTCCCTCAAAATAGTGGTCAAATTATTGAAAGGGGCCATATGAAAACGTCTATGCTACAAAAGCAAGGGGACTTTGTTTTCTTTTTTTGTGGTTTTGTATTTTCTTTAATAATTCCATTATGTGGATTTATTTCATGGATCTACCATATTTCTTTAACTGTCTAAAAATACAAATTTAAATAAATTTTAGCCTATAAACTAATTAAAGTTACTCATAAAATTACCAGCTTTCTAAGATGAATATTTAATGAACATAACTTTAAATGAAATTGATTTTATTGAATTAATTTAATTACAATTGCATTTGAATTAAAGTAATTTTTATTTGAGTATTTCTATGCTAAAATCAAATTTGAGATAAAATTCCCATCAAAAGTTTGAGACCAAATTTTGTGATTTTTTAACCTAATATAAAACTATCTTTTTGTAACGGTACCCTTATAAAATTATTTTCACTAAAACAAAAGATCAACTATTATACTCTTCCATGGAATAAAACATATACTTTTCTTTTTCAGAGAAATCAAACAGATACTTAACACTACAGGATCTGTTTTCTGATTTCACTCTAATCAAGCAAATTAATTATTCAAAAATCAACTTTTTGTAATTGATTCTAACCCTAGTTGATTTCCTTGAAATTGTTTAAGCAGAAATGAACCAAAAGAGCTCCAAATTATACTTTGGTACCAATAACAACATCAAGACTAATGAAGAGCCAATGAAGGTCACACTTTAATGTACTTTATGAACAGATATCAAATCTAAAATTCATATATAGTTTTGTTAAAGGTTATAGAGTTCCACACTCCCAACCAAAACCCTACCCCACTGATAATTTCTACCCTCTAAAATTTTCAACTTCGTATACGGCTTAAACAGCCATAACTCAAAAACCCTATCATGACATGCCAAGTGTCCCTAACTTTATCAACCAACTTTAACTTTTTTTCACTTTGCTTTTCTTTTCTTAACCCCGACTCTTTCTTTTGTTGCACTTGTTCCTCTCACACAAAACACTACATTCTTTTTAAATTATGTTAATTGTCACACTACATTATTATTGTCATTGTTACCTTATAGTATCTCCTATATAAACCCTTGTCCAACCCTTGTACTCGTTCGTGCCAAAGTACAAAGCTTGTACAATAACAACCCTCTCTTCAAACTATCACCTCTCTCTCAATCTCAAACCTAAACAATACCAAAAAAAATATTCAATTTTGATTTGATTTAGTTCACTAGACTTTTTTACTTTCACTACCTATTTTACAAAGTCTCTTGAGTCATCAATTATTATTACAATGACAAACATGAAGAGCAAAACAGCAAAATTGTTGAAGCAAATCATTGCCGGTTTAACCGCAATGACAAAGTCAAAAACTATGGCTTTGAAATCCAAAACAAATGCCATCAAAGCTCGTTTGATTATATTCTCACTCATGAAGAACAAAAAGTTCTTAATGAGTTCAATTTCAGATAAGTTCCATTCTGTTTGGGGGAGCCATTCTCATCGTCACTCCAAAGAAGATGGTTTAATTGAAGAAGGTGGTGGAAATTGTGATGATTACAATAAAGCCCTAGTTGTGTATAACAACCATGCTCATCATCACACTTATGAAGCGTTGCAAAATCCAAGTGAAACACAAGTTGTAGATGAACAACAAGACCAAGAAGATGGATATGATAGTTACTATGGTTATGGTTATGGAGATGATGATGATGACAAGTACCCTGATTTGACTCACACACTTTTTGATTCTGAAGGATTGGATTTTGCTGGGTCGGTGATTGATAAGGTGAAGAATTGTAAGGAAGAAGCAGGAAAAGAGTTTAAACTTGAGGATGATATTGATGAAGTTGCTGATCTTTTTATTAGGAGGTTTAAAAGGAATATAATCTTGCAGAAACAAGATTCATTGAAGAGGAAGAGGGAAATGGTGCAAAAGGGTACCTGAATTTTGATGTGCATTCTTAATTCAAAGGCTATGCATCTATTACACACACGATCCAAACTACTCGAAATACACAAAAGCTCAAGCTCGTCTTTCTTTCCCTTCAAAATCTAGGCCACCGAGGCATCAATGTTGATTGGACGATTCAGATGTGACCGACTGTGTGCAGTCCCAAGTATTGCACATAATCCAAATAAGAATGTTAGATGCCTATTTACCTTTATCTTGATAGGCTCAATAATACATGTTGTTTGAACCATCTACTACCATGAATGAATGGAATGCAAAAACATTTGGGGTAAGATTGTGAGCTTAGTGTAGAGGGAACAAATACAATTTAGGAGTAAAGTAATTAAGTTAATAAACTAAAATTATTTTAATGGTAAATTTTCTGTAAATTTTCTTTCAAGGATGATTGTGTGACTAGTTCTATAGTGTTGGGTAATAATACAGTTTATATATGGACAAATAAAGCACTATATTTTTTTAATCAACAAAAGCACCAATGTTAAAGTAAAGAGAAAGCTAATTAAAAGCTGAACTTTGAGAGGTACGTTATTTATTTTATTGAGAAATGTTGTTAATGAGTTAAATATAGTAATATTTTGTATTGAAAGCTGTGTAATTAATGCATTAAAAGCTTAAAAGTTTTCTTTTTGCTCTAAAATTTCTTCTCTTGGCTTCTAGTGTCCAGGGGCACTGATTAACATGACCCTTACTTATCATATACTTAGTCATTTTCTTGCTGTGCTAAGATTTTAAATAACATATATTAATTATATTTACTACTAATTGTTATATAATGTTCTAGAGGTGAGGCCTAGGTTACCCCCTCATGATTTTGGGGTAATTACCCGTCATGATATTAATCAATCAAATTGAATAATATATACTCTATTAACTAAATCAAATATGGAAAGATTTTTTACATAAAATTTGTAATTTGCATCTTTACCCCATATTCAATTAATGTGCTTTTATCTTTCCAATAAAAAATTTAATGAAATATTTTATTTCCGCATTTCAATTGTTTAGACAAATTTTGTTCTTCTTTCTTCTTTACTGTTTTTTGTTTCAAATTTTTATTTTCTACAATTTTTTTTCACCTTATCTTTTTTTTATTAATCTTAGATCCGGAATCGATTAAAAAAAAATCTTGGATCCGAGAAAAAAAATTCCAAAACGTTATTTTTTTGGACATCAATTATATTTTTTTCTTAATTATATTATTATATATTATCATATTCTTGTATCTATCAACATTAGTCTAAACGTTATTTTATTTTATTTATAAAATGACTAAATGCTATTAACCTAAACAAATAATTTTTTGACAAGTTAAAAAAAACGAAGACTCGTTTTAGTACCTGGCAAAAATTACAAGACCTAATTTAGTCTCTGAAACATATATAATTCACTTTTATTTTTTCAGAAATATAAAGAGAGACAACTTAGTCTCTACTTTCTTTACCTTTTTTTTGTATCGATAAAAGAAAGATAAAGGAAAGAAAATAAGATACTAGCAATTTTTTGAAAGATACTAGCAATTATTTAGTAGTATAGTATAATAGAAAATTAAATAAAATCATGATAGGAAAGACATGTGTATTTATAAAATGCAATGAATATATTTAAACAAAAATTAGATATGATAAAATAAAAAATAATTATTTCATACAATAAATATAAAATATATTCTTTAACAATTTTTAAAATATATCGTCTAATTCAGGAGAAGTCATATCTTTTTCAGTCAATGTGATACCCACAGTTTGACTGATCTCTATTTAAGTCTCATTGCACCTCATACATTCAAGAATAAATTTCAAATCATTGTCAAAAAATTAATAAGCCACATTTCAATTAATCACAGGTTAAGTCTCATTATAGTTCATCTGATATACAAGTAAGGTAAAACCATTGAAAGAAAATAACTAACAACAGTTCGATCAAAAATGAGTTAAGTCACACAATAGTTAATCTGATTCAGAAGAAAACTCAAACCTTTGTTAGAAAATAAACTAACCACAATTTGAGTAATCGCAAGTGAAGGCTCGCTATAGTTCATCTGATTCATAAAAAAGGTTTAACCTATGTTATAAAATGACTTGACCATATTTTAATGAGTAAACTATATTCCCCTCCTTTGAAAGATGCTTGAATTACACTTCACTCTGCTCTTATGTTAAAATATGCGCTCCCCCCACCTCTTATGCAAAACATATTAGAAAACATTTCACATTTAACATGTATTTTATGTTCTAAGTTATAAAATTAATAACAAAGTATTTAAATTTAATCATCATTGACATTTAAATTACAAAGAAATAAATTATTTTTCTTCTTAAATGGTGTTTTCAAATTTGTAGATATTGTAAAAATATTTATTTATGTTAAAATAGATTACAATAAAATGTGTATTTAATTATTAGGGGAGGGGGTTGTAATATATTCAAGGTCCGGGGTTCGAATCCCGGCCACCATAAAAAAATAAAGTCCGTAGAATAATTAGTTCATTTAATCGAACATTAAGTACGACTTAATCGTGAGACTCTATTAATTATAAGAACACTATTCTTAAAGTATCACTAGTCAAGGTTTATTGTGAAGTGGTATAACATTAAAGCGTAAAGATCGTTGTGTGGGTAGACTGATGATCACATCTCGCGGATCACGGTCTAATTTGACTTTTTCAAAACAAAAAAATTAAACTTATTGAAATAATTATTTCATAGTTAAAATTTAAATTAAATTACGATACTAAAAGATAAGAAGTGATAACTAATTAAACATTAGTTAACTATTTGGATCCAAAGATAATTTGATGATTTTTTTATGCTAAATAGAAAATAAATTTTGGAAAAAAAAATTAGAGTAAAATAAAATTTACAGGGGAGCGACACATGTACATAAAAAATATAAATACTCCATTGCTTTTTATTGAAAATATAAATTAACAAAAGCAACTAAAAGTATAACAAAATTTGTATATTTAATATAATATACACAAGTTCCGATACGATTTTAATGTTTAAAACTTCTTAATATGCGCAGGTTTAACATGTGCAAACTTGTACACGGTAAAAAAAAAATTATATAACAAAAGTCGAGTTCTATGATTTTAGAAATTTAGGTGTTTTAAAATTATTATTTTTTTAACAAAATGGTGTTTAAAATTCATTAATTGCTCAACGTTTAGATCAGTATCTTTTTTATTCTTATCAAAGAAAAAAAATTATACTAATATATTTATATCTTAGGAAAAAATAATGTTTACTCATCATGTCAAAAAACTAACGTTTAAACTAGTATTAATAATATAAACACATGCGAATATATATTCTTTTATGGGTACAAGGGAGTATATAATCTAATTGGTGCAAAATAAAATAACATTTATACTATTCTTTTTAGATCCTTCTAGTGCAGAAAATAATAGATTTTGTGAGAGAAGAAGAACCAATATTGAAGAAAAAAAAACTAAGACATAGTGTAAAAACAAATTCTAAAATAATGATGTAAAAAAAATTTGCAGAAAAAAAAATGAAACAAAAACCAGTAAAGAAAAATAAAATAAATTATGTTTAAACAATTGAAATGAGGTAACGAAAGATTTCATTAGATTTATTGATTTAAAACAAAAAACACATTAATTGAATGTTGGGTGAGTATATAAATAACAAAAATATATTCAAAATACTTAAAATGTAATTATATGTTTGACTTTATTTAATGTAGTTCACATTGTTCATTTTAATTGATCCACATGAGCAGAGGATATTTACCCACAAATTTGCAAATGGTAATCTAGAAAAAACATGTTCTAGAAGCACAAAAAGATATATCTTTTATTATAAAAGTTAGACTTGATGAGCTAGCATGTTTGCCCCAATCCCTTACATTTTTCCCTCCTAAGCATGTAATTATTGTTAATCTAATCTTCCAACCACACACTTAATCACAACTGTTGATTCAAACTCTATTTTCAAACTCCTCACTTTCTCTCTCATACAGAGACGTCATAATGACAATTGAAAACACTGCTAATCATCTTTTTTTTCCCTCCGTAATACGTAATTAATGCTAATAAACTCAGTCAACCACTCTCTTCATCTCAGCCGTAGATCTCATAACCTTTCATGTATTAATGTTCCATGATTTGAGTCAATGCTAATTAACTCAGTCAACCACTCCCTTCATCTCAGTCGTATATCTCGTAACCTTTCATATATATTAACGAATGCATTCTCATTATCCTTTCCTGCCATCATTTTTGCTCAGCTGTTATATTCTAAAAATGCACCGTGTAAAACTTTACTGTCTTACTGTCAACATAAAATTTTACCCTTTCACGTAAAACTTTACTGTCTTACTGTCAACATAAAATTTTACCCTTTCACGTAAAACTTTACTGTCTTACTGTCAACATAAAATTTTACCCTTTCACTTAAAACTTTACTGTCAACATAAAATAGTTTACAAATATTTATGGAACTTAATGATATTTCATTGTGATTAAAAGAAAAATTATTATTTATTATTGCTATTCGAATTTGAAATTGACT